>JAABUL010000032.1_pt1 | contig 226882 bp, 258 predicted proteins | sample 5559151 | NCBI WGS metagenome assembly JAABUL01 (sample SAMN10711876, study PRJNA513368) | rock metagenome | isolation source: Antarctica rocks | place: Antarctica: Victoria Land, Pudding Butte sud
CGGCAGTGGCGGTAGCTATATATTAGCGCTCCCGATCTTAATCAATTCGACAGCTGTATGTTAAGGGAGTTGACTAGACAACTATCCTAGCTTTGAACCGGATCAACTATAGCCTTTAATCATGTTTGGAGGCCATATCGACGCTATAAAATAGCTCCCGTTCACCTACGCACGGTTCGCCCAAAGACTTTTGGTACAGAGATCCGTATCAGTTATGGTATAGCACATTATGTATTTGTATCATATATCTACTATCGTATCATCAACCTCATCATCGCTGATCATACACTCTCTCGTTCGTGCACATATACATCTTGCCTCCAGTGGTATACCGATGCCGTTGTTTCCCATAATCCGATTTCCCAAAACCCAGACTCCTCGCTAAATTCATGCCCATCCGTTGAAATGCTCAGACCCGTACCCGATCAACACCCCACCCCTCCCGACCATCTCGTCCCGTATACGCACCGAGCCCATACCTCGCCACCTCGCCCCCTACTACTGCTCTGGCTGGCGCGGGCGCAGCAACTTGCCTGGCATTCCCGAAGCCGCGAATGCTATCCGCCGCCAAGCTGACTTTACTCGTCGCCACCTGCTCACCCTGCGATCTCCCCAGCGTGCCCGCTCCAGCACCCGCCGAACTCGAAAGAAGCCTCGTCACCAAATCAATCTTCGTCGCTGGCCCACGGAACTGCACATCATCCAGCAACCGACTGCCTCTGAACATATCCACGACATCGCACCACCTCATTCCCTCATTGCCCCTCGGCAGCTGCTCATTAATAGCCCTCGCCTTGCCCGGCCAGACGCAAGTTGCAATAGCGAGACCGTAGACCGCGACGAAGAAGGTTAAGGCGTAGAAAGCGGGCATGTGCGCGTAGATTTTGATCGTCTGGAGTTCGGTGTCGAATTGGGCCCAGAAGCAGCCTCCTGCGAACACGGGAATGGCGAGGGAGAGGAGGGAGGTGAAGCTGAGCGCGGCGACGCGGAGATGGGTGTTGAGCGCTGCGCGCAGGGTGACGAGGATGGGGAGGTCGGCGGGGTAGGAGAGGAGGAGGGAGCGCTCTGCGATCTCCCCGTTTGAGGTGAGGAGGGAGGTGTAGGGTTGGAGGCGACGGTACGCGTAGTCGATGTCGAGCAACCCGAGGTAGCCGATCGTGGCGAGGATGGCGGGGAGGAACGAGTAGAGGAAGTTGGTTGTGGAGTAGCCCATGTTGTTTACGGGCGCGGAGACCATTGGAGTGAAACCGGCTGAGACGCGGGTGGAGGGGAGGTAAGAGACCACCAGAAAGGCAATTAGGAGGACGATGGCGAGGATGATCCAGAGGAGGGCGAATGAGGGGCGGAGGAACCATGGGAGAGCGTTGCCGCCGGATTTCGCGCCGGAGGAGTGCGAGGACGAGCGGTCGGAGGAGGGGTGGCGGGGGAGCATCTTCTCTCTGCTGTGGCGTTGTTCGCGGCCCATTTCGACGTCTTGGAAGTCGGAGAAGCGGGATTTGGGCTCTACTGGGTCGTTGGCTGGGAGAGGCTGCTTCTCGGTGAGGCGGCCGTTGCGGACGGAGTACATGCGCGCGGGCTTCTGGGCGAGGCCGTAGGTGTGGAAGACTTCGTTCGTGTTCCTGGAGGTGCGCCATTGACCGAGGCGTGGAGGCTCGTGGCGGATCTCGTCGTCGTCTGTCATGCTCAAGGCATTCGAGCGCTCGAGCAGAACGATCATGTCTGCGAGGCTTCGCGGGTCCCACTTCAGACCTGTCCTCTTCTTCCGAAGCCAGAACAAGAGCGTAATGGCTGCAATTAGCTGAAGTATGTACAGCGCGATGACGATCCAGATGAGTGCTGCGGTCGCAACCCAGCGCCAGCTGCCATTTTCAGGCCCACCGAAGAAATAGACATTGAACGCGCTTGCCAGAAGTGGGATGGTGAAGATCTGGAGCCAGGACACTACCATGAAGAATCCGATCACCGCAAATCCAGGGACCCGGCAGTGGTCACCGAATGGCAGAAACCACGTCTTCGGGTAGAGTGGGAGCTTTGCGCCTTCTTCCCAGCTGCGAGGCGAGGCTGGAGCAGACATGGCGATGAATGGCGCAATGCGGTAGAGTGCCACCTGAATTTGAACAATCCAAACCAGGAGAAGCATTCCCAACATCGTCGGGAGGTACTCGAAGATGAAGTATGTTCCGTCGCCGAAGGAGCCATAGTCGAAGATGCCGTTGTGTGTCAGACTCCAGATAGCGCATGTCAGAAGTAGTGCCAGAAGCACTAGTAATAAAATGATGAAGAATATCAGCCGGAGTGGTCGCAGTATTCCCGGCAGGAAGCTGAGTCGGTCGTTGTAGCCTTCACCATCCTCAACGGGAATGTAGAGGTTGGCCTCTTGAGCCCTGTCGTCGTTGCCGATGTAGATGTGTCGGGGATGTCGTGGTGGTAGTTCATCGTATGGTCTCGAAGGCTCTGGCCATTGTTGTGTAGGTGGAGGGTGTTGTTGCTCGGCCTCGCGATTTCGCCGTGAGTAGCCAACCCCTGCCGCTGTCGCTGCGCCCAGTGCTAAAACTCCTGCTCCAACTGCTGCTGCTTTGCCCATGTTGCCGTGGCTACTCGAAGCTCCCGCATCTTGCTGCTGAAAGTCTCGGGGTGGCGAGGCTGGTCGAGGTACTGCATGCTGCTGACGACTTTGGAACGGCTCAGCACCTGCAACCACAACACCACCAGTGACCGGGAAAGACGGATTGCCCGGGTATCTCCTGCTTCCTCGCACCTCTTCGTCTCGTGTTAACTGATCTAGAGCAAATCGTATGAATGGCGCATCGTCCTGCCCAGGTGTTGTGGCGCCTTCCTCGCGATCCATCTCTCGGGCAATGCTACTCCTCGCCCCAGCTGGGTCGATATATTCCTGACTCGCAGGCGAGTAATTCGCTGATGGTGATTCCATGACTGTGCTCGGTACTGGTTTTCTTCGAACGCCGCCTTCCCTAAGAGCAGCACTCCCAGCTCCCGCTGCAGCAGCAGCACTTGATGATTCGGCCATTGTGGACTCGGCGTTTGACTGCCTTCTCCTTCCTTCGCCTCGCATTGGTGTCGTTCTCACCTCTGGGATCGCGGAGTCGTCGGCAGCATGTTGTGCTCGAGACAGGTTGATTGGTGATTGGCTCGGAAGCTGGTCCCGTGACTGTAGAGGTGTTCGGTAGCGAGAGGGCGGTGTGCTGAAGCGACGGATGTTGTGTTGCGCGAAGCCTCGCTCGTCGGCTGCTCGGGCAGTATCGGCGGTGGAGTTGGAGGAAAGGGAATAGTAGTCTTCGGAAGCGGTTATCGATTGCTGCGACGCTGTTGTGTGAATGACCGATGGGCTGGAAACTGCGACTGATATGTTAGTTCTTGTTGTCGGCAAATCGCAACTGCTGTATGCTTACCGTTGGTCTGCTTCAGCGAGAACTGGTCTTGCGGGGTGAGGTTGCTCGGGCTGGTCATTGGAATCCGAGGAAGGTGAGGTCGAGGATGTATTTACAACACAACACCGGTCAATGAACTGAACATGAAGAATGGATTGTTCGGCAGCTCGAGATATGCAGGAAAGAAACGTGACGAGCTCCCGAGTGGGAAGTTTTACGTTACCTCTGCCAAAATCATGGCTGGTGGGAGATGTGGCAGGCAGGTGGCTGGGCCCGCACGCGATCAACTTTTGACTCGTCGTAACTCTGTACCTGGCGCGATGATGTCGTGTACGCGCATTAGACTCTATGCACGTTACCGTCTGCAATGCAGCTCTTTGTTCACCGGACGCAGAGTGCGTGTTGATGTGCTGGCGGCGAGGGGAGCTCTTTCCAGCTCAGCTCCAGATTGCGACAAGCTTTCGGCAATCGCAAGGCGGAAAGTTGCGGCAGGCGCCGACGCCCCAGCCGCTTTTAGCGTCAAACTCAATATTCCTCTTCCAATCTGACCTGATAGAATCGACTCCACGGGACATGACAAAACCATGACAGCGTGAAGATGGACATGCGATACTGACCGGGTAGGCTCGCTATACCAGGATTCTTGTTCAGTTCGACTAGAGTCCGGACCCCAAAACAGCTTCGACCACTTCTACTTCGTCTTTCTTCATCGCGTTTGGAAAGCACCTGCTTCACGATCCTGGACTGATGGTCACCTCCGTAGAAGGCTCAGCAAGTGTCTCGGACCTCCTCGTTGAACTGGAAGGTCTCAGAGTGCTGCTTAGTACGTGATGCTGTCTCGGAGAAACTTGTTACCTATCGCTTTGGCGGGAACAATCGGACACTCGGAACAAGTATCCTTCAGATGTACGGAAGCTTGGTCGTCTGTACAAAGGCGTCGAAGCCTTACTACGACGCTTGCTATCGCTCTACCAGATTGACAGATACACTTCAGCAGTACTCGAGCCAGTCCGGAGGACCAAGGCGGCTGCCACTGGGGAACGACCAGGTCGACTTCCTTGCTATGCGAGATCCTTTTGTATCGGATCCATGACTGCCACGTGTCATGTCGCGGCCATGCCAGCATTCAACCGAGAAAACAGTCCATCTACAAGTCAAAGATCTTGCCCGGGTTCATGATCCCGTTGGGGTCCACACTCCTCTTCACGCCTCTCATAACTTCCACCGTCTCTTCTCCCAACTCCTTCACCAGGCTCGCTTTCTTTCCCACCCCAACCCCATGCTCCCCAGTACACGTTCCCTCCATCTCCAAAGCCCTGTCGACCATACGGTAAACCACTTCTTCTACTTTCTTCCTCTCCTCCGGATCTGCGCGGTTGTACAGAATACTCTCGTGAAAGTTCCCGTCCCCAATGTGTCCCAGCGCGGATGCAAACAGACCCAGTGAGTCCAGATCAGTCTTCGAGACAGCAATCAACTCCGCAAGTCTCGATACCGGTACCGCAACGTCAGTGCTCCAGCATTCCTGCCCTTCTTTCTTCAGCGCGAGCATCGACCAGAGCGACTCTTTCCGCGCGGACCAGAGTTCGACTTGCTCCTTCGCATCAGCGGTGAACTCGAAGTCGTTCCCATCGTTCTTCGAGGCGATCGAGCGAACTTGCGCGATGTGCTCGTCAACCGCGTTCGGTGTGCCAGAGAATTTGAAGAAGAGCGTCGGTACCTCTGGCCACTTCTTCTTCGTTCGTCCCGACTGGTTGACGACAGACATCTGCACCTCATCCATGATCTCCATCGCGCCGACAGGGATGCCAGACCGAATCACACCCTGCGCACAACTCGCAGCCGCATGAATAGTCGGAAACCCAACAACAGCGACTGAGCTATGCTGCGGAATAGGCGCAAGCTTAAGCGTAACCTCCGTCACAATCCCCAGCGTCCCCTCACTACCAACAAACAAGCCCGTAAGATTATACCCAGCCGCAGTCTTCCTCGGCCGCCGCCTCGTCTTAATCACCCGCCCATTCGCAAGCACAACAGTCAAATTAACAACCCAATCCTTCATCGTCCCATACCTCACAGCATTAGTACCACTACACCCCGTCCCAACCATCCCCCCAACCATAGCACTCGGCCCCGGATCCACAGGAAAGAAAAGCCCACTCGCCTTGATCTCCTCATTAAGCCGCATCCACCCCACCGCCGGCTGCACCGTCACATCCAGATCATCTGGGCGGAGAGCAACAATCCGGTCCATATACACGAAATCTATGGTGATCCCACCATACGGTGCGCTAAAGTTGGCTTCCAGACTGCTGCCGCCGGAGTACGGAATCATGGGGACTTTGAACTCGCTACAGCACCTCGCGATCGCTTGCACGTCCTCCGTGGAGCGGGGGTAGGCGACTGCGACGGGGAGGGTGGCGATGTTGATGCTGCTCCATTCGGAGAAGCCGTGGTGGTGGAGGTCTTCTTCGTCGGTGGAGATGGCGTCTTCGCCGAGGGTGGAGCGGAGGGAGGAGATGGCTTTTTCTAGATCGGGTTTGGAGGCGTAGACGGGCTTGCTGGCTCCGTGAGCTGGGATTGGGGATTGCGGGGACTGAGAAGAGCGGTCGTTGATGCCGTAGAGGTAGGTTAGGCTGCCGGTGAAGGCTGTGAGGAGGAGGACGCGGCTGGTGGTCCAGAAGTGGCGTGAGTGTGGGAGAGGTTGGGTGGATTGCCATCGTTTTGTTTGGCGGAAGTGCTGAGGTTTTTGGGTTCGGATACTTTTGAGGATGCTCGAGCTCAGAGTTCCGGCACGCCTGAACTCCATCGTCTCGTCTCTGGTCGAGCTGAATATCGTGAACAATACCAGACAAATCTCACATATTCTTCAAGGTCACGACAACAGCTGCAACTATTATCAAATAAGGGATATATAGAGGTATCTTTGAGAATATAGAGAAACAGAACCTTGAGCAAGAAACTGCTGAGTGATGAAGTGATGTTGAAGTGGGGCTGTGGTCGCGTATTGACAGCGGTAGTTGGCGTGCTCCTTCACACCTCTTTCTCACTACCTGGCTGCATTGTGTTCATGCTATCTATGCCATTGCATAATTGAGGAGAGTTGTAGTCGTTTTGTACAGTGAGTACTCGTTCAGATGCGGCGCTCCAATAGATGGGCTCGCGGTTGCCCTGCGCGACGACGCCACCACGAGCGCGTAAAGTGCTTGCATTTGCATCGAAAGCATGCCTAAAGTTCACTTCAGTGCGAACTTCGATATCGGACTTCCGACATGGAAATGGCGAGCGCGTACGAGAGTCTTGCGGCAGAGATTGATCGCGTGGTCACCTCTCCATATCCGACACAGCTGAAGGTAAGCTTCCGGTCGCACGCGAAGCATAACATTGACATACTCATCGAAACCACAGAGCCTGCGCGATCTGCTACAAGGCGACTCCGCCGTCTCAAGTATTGCAAAATGGGCACTTGCAAAGCCATGCCAGATAGAGCGGCTGGCTAGTTGTGTGCTCGAAGGGCTTCGCCAATGGCCATATGTGCTTGATATTGTTGAGAAACTCTGTGAGTGTACCCTGTATAGCTATCTTACGTTTTCTAATCGGCAGGCGCAGGCTGTAACGTCACCATCCGAGATGCATTCCTCGCCCAAGAGCCACGTTTGCTCCACGACATCATCCTCCAGGCACTTCGCGGCGACGATGTACACTCGCGATACGCCGCAGTCGCAGTCTCGATGCTGGTACATCCCTTGCCACACCGTATCTCGATGCCTGCAGACACTCAGGCTTTGTTCATCCGGGTCTTCAACCATGCCGCGGAGCTTCCATCCGTGACGACTATCAAACCGGCATATCAGTTACTCCAAGGCAGCGCCGCAAATCTACTGATGATTTTGTCCAGCAAAACATTAGTCCGGATCGAAGACCAGATTTTTGAAATCTTACGCACCATGAAAGCTGACACCTCGCCACTCAGTCTATACTGCCTCGCAATCCTGAGGGTGATGCTGGCCACTGCAGAAGACGACTTCCGCAGCTCTGTCAGCTCATACGACACGCAAGAGCTCCTCGCCAGCACGCAACTCACCTCGTCCAGATGGTCACCAGATGCGGCACGACAGTTCTTCCATGGCAGTAAGGCGCAGAAGACCGTACAGCTGGTCGTGCTTCGCGCGATGTGGGCATGTACCTCTGCCTCGGATCAGCAACTGGACGAGAGACTAGAATCGCTAAAGCTCGCCAACGGGATCATTGACTCTGTGCCCATAGAGGGTCGTATGACTTGGCGGAAAGCGAACGCTTTGGTGGTGAGAAAGCTGGAGGAGAAAGCTACAGCGCCGGAGCTGGAACCGGCGTCGCGATATCAAGCGCTCTGCTTTCTTTTACGGCTGACGAAAGGAACCTTCTCTCCCGCGTTGATCATCGACCACATCCGAGAGTTGATCGTCAAGCCAACCCTGGTTCGGGAAGTAATGTGCTTTGGCGAGCTACCACATCTCCAGCTACTTATCAGCTCTGGGGTCTTTGACCAAGCCACTACACGAACGCTACTCCAGAATGCTGTGGACTTCTCAGCAAGCGCAACTCATGGCGACATTGTTGAGCTAAGAAAACCACTGGAGCGCCTACTCGCTCTGTTCGCTACCGCCATCACGCATGAAGAGTCTATCGCGGAAGGTATAATGCTGGCTCTCGATGGCCTCTCGTGCGGGGATCGATTGCACCAGATGGCACGCCAGCTCGAAAGCATCCGCGATCATACTGATTCCAGCACTTCGGCACCTATCTGCGACCGAGCTGTTCAGATCGGTCGTAGCAGCCTGGTCCATGGCTTGTGCAATGTCTTCTTGCTAGCTTTGCTCTCGCCTCATCAAGCGAGCTATCCTTTACCACCAGAGATGCGGCCACTGCTTCTGGGTCTTCACGCTTCCTCAGCACGTCAAATCCGGCCCTGCTCACACGCTCGTCAGCCTGATACGAGTGCGACCACGCATCTTTCCTTCGTGGAGAGTGCAAGCACGCCAGGCGATCTAAACCTTGATTGGCGCCACGCTCTAGCAGCGCACCTGGAAACCAGGACACGAACCGAGCACCAAAGCATATCGGCTATCTTCTGCCAAGCGACTTCAGATCTCGAAGCTCGCTGCGAAAGTGTCGAAAGACCGCTGCTTGAAGAGCGAGCTCTGCGGCAGCAGTTGCAGAAGCAGTACGATGAGCTGAACGGAGCCTACGTCGCTCTTGAAACTGAGAGCATGGACCGTAATATTCGCCTCGATGTCGCCGATTTGGAGAAGGAGCAGTGTATTCGCGACCTCGAGAGTGCCAATGCAGAAGTCGATGACTTGATGCGCAGGCTGCATGAGGCCGAGAGCGGACTCCAAGACAGCAAGAACGACTTGGACAGGAAATTGAAAGAGGCCAGTGAAGCCGGGAACGCTTTGGAGCTGCGACACTCGGCTGCTTTCGCCAAGAAAGAGGAAGCAGTCGAAGAGCTCCAGGAACAGCTTCGTGCTGCAGCAGTTGAGGCAAGGGCTAGGGTTGATGAGATAGCTAACCTCAAGCACGACGTTGGTACTGCTAAAACTGGGCTGGACGAGGCTACAAGTACGAAAGATCGACTGGAGGTGCTCAGTAATGAGAGGCAGCTCGCTATCGAGAAGCTCCAATCGGACATGAATGAAGCGAACAAGCTCAGAACACATCTCGAGGGCCAGCTATCTGGAATGCAGGAGCAATTACGGCAACATGATGTAGCTCATGCCATTGAGCTTGCTGGACGGGAAGGACGCTTACGCGTCGAACTGCAAGACAAGCTGGATGCGAAGTCCCACGAGATCGATGACCTCAATGGCCACCGCGATGAGCTTCACGACAACATAGCAAAAGCTCAAGCTGAGATCGAGCGACTACACCGGGTAGACGAGCAGCAGACTGCAAGGCTTGAGAAGCGAGACCGAAAGAATGCAGATCTGCAGAAAGAGGTATATGATACTTCTTGACCCTCCGAACGGCTATGCTGACTGGATTACAGATCGATCGGCTACACCGCAAATGCGAGCAGAAAGACCAGCAGATATCCGAAGCCAACGCTATGCGTGCTAACCTCATGGCGGCAATGGGTCTCAACGGTTTGCAGCAACTACCACAAGCAAGTCTCCCGTTCCGTAGCTCAAGGTCTTTCACGACGCAGAACAGACAGCACGAGCCGGACACGCAAGACGACCCAATACCACCCACACCATTCTCTGGAGATGACGCAGAGGCTGAGCAAACCAATCTGCAGGCTTCGTTCGCATCCACAGCTTCTTCAACGGAGTCCAGGAGCGGTCCGACACCCAAACGCGCGAAACCACGGCCATCGATGCCTGCGAAAATCAAGACACCTGCGAAAGCACGCTCGAGTGTGGCTTCCGCTCGGTCGACTCGGTCTAGTCTGAGTCGCAGGAGCACCATGACGCGGCAGCCATTGGCAAGCATCGATGCGAATCCAGTAGAGAGGAGGAGTGTTGGAGCAAAGACTCCAATGAAAGGCCTGCCGGAAGGTATGGACGCATCTACGTTCGATGGGAGTGAGCTGTTTGGTGGCACACAAGGCGGCGAGATGTTAGACCTGCAGGGAGCTGCTTTGGACGGGTGAGCATCACAGACAGTCTCTGCATACTCTTCAGCGGCTTTCGATTTTGTCGGGAGTTTCCTTATGTAAGTTGACATGCGAGAGATGTTTCGGATACCTGCATACAGCGGTGCAGGTTTGCCGCGTGAGCGTTTGCTTGAGCCAAATGAAAGCTGGCCCAGGAACGACGGCCGGTGCAGCCATGGTATATCCGCTGGGGAACAAGTAGATCCAGCATGTAAGTACTGTTTCATCCTCCTGGCGAGACCTTCATCTGTCTTTTTTCACAAGCCAAAATCGTCACGTGAACACGTGCGCTCGTGGTTGCCTGATCGAGATACTAGCTTCACACCTTTTACATAACATTGAAAATAACCTCAACCGACGGCACCTGCGGTTTCCACTTCTGCCGGCAACAGCGACGTTGACAGCTTTCATCCACGACCACCACTGGACACGGCTTAGTTCTGGTGGCAAAAGCCGGGACAGCACAAATACCATCTCACCGGTCATTCGATAGTCTAGGACGAAGTCTTACACATCATTACCGGACATCCCCACACTCACTACAACAAGTGCTCCACTGCTACAGAAACTAGCCACCACCATGGACACGAGAACAATGTCGATTAGGCAGGCTGCCGCTCCTTCAACGCCTGCAAGATCAGCGGTGAGACTACCAATGCGAACAAGTCCTCCAGCGTTGCCGAGTCCACCCAGGAGAGCAGGTGCTAAACAGACCTCAAGACCGATGAATCGCTACGGCCGCGCCCAGCCCACAACCCGGCCACCACCGAACAACAATGGCGATCCCGCGTCTCCCAGCCGTCCAGTTGTCCGACAACGAATCCCATGGGCGAACGAGAAAGAAGCTAGCTTCTATGTGCGAGAGGCACCGCCAAACTTCAGCACAAGAGACTTTTATCGCCTTCTGGTGCCCTACGGCAAAGTAGTCTACATTGAGATTCTCGTGTCACAGAGAGAAGATCGCACAGATGCTGAGGTGAAGTTTCGGCCGCCGCCAGAAACGGTAGAGTGGTTCATCAACGGCATCGATATCGCCAAGAATGATATGACTTACCATGTCAGGTTCGGGCGGAAGGAGACGAGGCCATGGTTGCACGCCAGTCCTATCGATCCCGGTCGGAAGTTTCACGAGGAAATTAAGGTTACGGCGATCGAGTTGAGCTTCGGCGTTATGCAGGAACAGGACAGTATGCAGCGGCTCAAGGTGATCGGAGCTTCGACATCGGCATCAATCGAGCTCGTCATGAATCTGCAGCGAAAGTGCATCGATGTTAGCTTCCCGGTGGCGGTGGCTCAAAACGAAACCACTCAGTACCAACGCAACTACAAGATACGCCTCAACTTTCCGCAGATAAGAGAGGTCGTCAAGATGCACCACGGTCCAACTGGTCAATACGCCTTGTTCATCACAGTCGACCAGCCACCACAAGTATTCCGCGAGGCCAGCGACATTTCTGAGACACACGAAGTCGGGGCTACCATGTGGAGCGAATGGCATACGTGGTACCGACAAGCAGAGATCGTACGGGATCCCGGTGCCGCGAAGCTAGCAACGACCCAACTGCGGAAAGCGATGCCGGTCGTTGACATCGGACGATGGTTGACATATCGTGTGGTGCTCAGTAAGGCGACTGGAGCCTCGCACGACTTCCAGGAGTTCTGTCTTGCTTTATCACACCATAACATCGATATTGAGAGGGACCGAACGATTGCTGCCCCAATTGGTGAGCATGAGGCTCTCTGGAGGTGGATTGGCAGTCCGAATGAAGTACTCGGGCAGACATCAGCTGTCTCAGATCTTCACATGCTGGCCGAAGACATTACACAGTTCGACTTCAACATACGCTATCAGCTTGAGGTGTGCACCAGCCGTGGAGTGATCCACGAGTCCAATATCGACGATGCTTTCCTCGCAAGACTCGCAAAGTTGGAGAAATTGCGAGCGGTAAAGCTTTTGGAGAAAGTCGCCGATGAGAAGAAACGGTTCTGGGACACCAACGACATTTTCCGACAGCTGCTAGCCCAGATCAGTGTTGTGCAAAAGACGGTGCCCTCCCATCGCGCCTTGGTTCATTCGGCAGTGGTCACGCCCACCACTATCTACTTCGCGACACCAATCATTGAGACATCGAACCGAGTTTTGAGGCAATACTCGCAGTACGCCGACCGCTTCCTCCGGCTCAAGTTCACAGATGAGCTATACAAGGGCGGTATCAGATCATTCGACGACGCTTCGATGAACGAAGTCTTCACACGTATCAAAAGGACGATGGCGAGCGGCATCAAAGTCGGCGGGAGGCACTTCGAGTTCCTAGCTTTCGGAAACTCGCAGTTCCGCGAAGGAGGTGCCTGGTTCTTTGCCTCGATCGGAGATGTCACGGCTCAATCGATCCGAGACTGGATGGGCGATTTCACCAATATCAAGGTCGTAGCCAAGTACTGCTCCCGGGTCGGGCAATGCTTTTCGACCACAACAGCACTTCGTATTGGCGAGGTGAATGTGGTGACCATACCGGATATCGTTAGGAACGGACACACCTTCTCCGACGGTGTGGGCAAGATATCACCTTTCCTCGCGCAGATGATTGCGCAACAATACAACATGCCGAACTTTATCGCGGAGTACCCTTCGATGTTCCAGTTCAGGCTTGGAGGATCCAAAGGCGTTCTCACTGTCGATCCGTCTTTGAAGTGGAAGGAAGTTCACATCCGGCCCAGCCAGGAGAAGTTTCCTTCGAAGAACCACGCCGACCTCAACATCTGCCGCATCTCTCAATTCTCGACGGCCAATCTCAACATCCAAATTATTCTGGTATTGTCCGCACTCGGCGTCACCGACGATGTCTTCTTACGCAAGATGAGACACGAACTCTCGGGTCTGCATGAAGCGATGCACAACTCGGACAAGGCCATGGAGATGTTTTGCAGAAACGTCGACTTCAATCAGATGACACTTCAGCTGGCATCAATGGTGGATGACGGATTCATGGATGTAGAAGATCCTTTCATGATCTCCTGCATACGCTTGTGGCATTCATGGACGGTGAAGTACCTCAAGGAGAAAGCAAAGATACCGGTACAGAAGGGAGCATTCGTTCTTGGTTGCGTTGACGAGACATCAACGTTGAGAGGCCACTCCGCTGCGAATGAAGGCTCCGCATCGCAGAACATTGCCGACTTGCCGCAGATCTTCATTCAAATCCCTGATCCAGACCAAAAAGGCCATTGGAAGATCATCACCGGCGTCTGCACCCTCGCCCGAAACCCTTCGCTGCACCCTGGAGATGTTCGTGTTGTGTGTGCGGTCAACGTTCCGCAACTCCGCCATCTTCGCAACTGTGTCGTGCTACCACAGGTTGGCGACCGCGACCTTGCCAGCATGTGCTCCGGTGGCGATCTCGATGGAGACGACTACTTGGTCATGTGGGATGAGGATCTTCTGCCAGTGGAATGGAATCACCCCCCCATGAACTATGACCCTCCCCCACCAAAGATCGCCACTGGACCCGTCACGGTAGACGACATGACATCCTTTTTCGTCACACACATGAAGCATGACAATCTCCGCCCAATTGCTGTAGCGCACAAGTACTGGGCCGACTGGCTCCAATTAGGCGTCAAGGATCCAATCTGCTTACAGCTTGCGCAGCTCCACTCCATGGCTGTGGACTACGCAAAGACTGGTGTGCCGGCCCAAATGCCCAAGGCACTAAGAGTGAAGGGGTGGCCTCACTGGGCGGAGGCCAAGAACAAAAGCAAGAGGCGCATCTATACCTCTCACAAGGTGATTGGCAAGCTCTACAACATGGTCCAGCGTATCAACTTTCATCCAGCTTGGGACAACCCATTTGACAAGCGGATCTTGGAAGCGTTCGAGCTCGATGACGCTTTGCTACAAGCTGCTGGGGAAGTCAAGCAAGAGTACGACGCAGCCATTCGACGCAACATGGCGAAGTTCGGCATCAAGAGCGACTTCGAGATCTTCACCACCTTTGCTCTGGAGCACAGCGATGACTTCGGCGACTACAAATTTGCAGAGACGCTAGGAGACGTCGTTGGTGCACTCAAAGATCATTTCCAGAAAGTCTGCTACGAGAAGGCGGGTACGTCAGAAAAGGAGCGAGACTGGGAGAAGATGAGTCGCTTCATTGCCGCCATGTACACGATCACGGCGCAGGAAGTTGAAGCTGCGCTGGTGGAGTGCGAGCAAAGGCAGCTCAAAGGTGGGAGACTGGTACCAGTCAAAGTGGCCACAACGGAGAACATGCCATTCATGTCGTTTCCATGGCTCTTCGCAGCCGAGCTGGGCAGGATCGCCAACAAGGGCCGCAATATGAGGCGCGACAGTCTGTCGCAAGCCTTGAAATTGCCGCGCAAGCCGACGAAGAAGATGCCAGTGCTCGATCTTGGGGACAACTTTGAGCTCGAGCCGCTGCAAGAGGTCTCCTTCGACACGAAGACGGAGACAAACCACGGCTCGGAGAGCATCGACGTCAGTGCCTCGATGGCTCGTGACCCAAACGGATCGTCGGAGCTCGCTGGCCTGACGACGTTTGAAGCCGCCTCTAACACTTCCTCTCGGGATGTTAGCAGTGCACAAGGCTCGCCCAGCGCATCTTCATCTTCCAGTTCCGAAGGACTTACGGTCGAGCAGCCAACGTCCGGCACTGCGTTACACGCCCTTGGGTTTGCTTCTGGTGTCGGACTATTACCAGCGCCTTCTCAAGCCAGCTTTTCTCGTCCTGATACCTCTGCCAGCGAGTTCGCTGCCCTCCATACCGCTGCGAGCGCCGAGACCGAGATCACCATTCTCTCACCATCACCACAGACTCCGATGCTCGCTCCTACCATCAATGAAGAAGACCACCCTTCTTTCAGTCGCACAGCAGCAACGCCTCCCTTCTCTAACAGCGAATCGGACGATGCAGGTGCGGATATCGATGAGAAGGCTCAAGAAATTGTGTTCAGCGACACCTCATCGCCAGAGACCGAACACACTGTGGCCAGCGACGAGGAGGAGGAGGTCGGAGAGCAAGTCGTAGTTACGTTCAACAGCAACACCCCGTCCGCGTTGGAGGCGCTGGAGAATTTGATCAGTTCGTAGGAGTGGCAATTGGCCCTGGGAGACTATGGGCTGAGAGAGACAAGTTGTGGCTGGTAGAAGGACGAAGGCATCCTGCAGGGGATCTCTGAGCAAGGCCGTGCTCCCTCCACTGGTATAACTGTCGTTCTGGTCGGAAGCTAGCTTTCGAAGGCGTGTGGTAACACTCGTCAGTGCCTTAGCAGTTGTGTGCATAGCCAGGAATCAAATATCATGCCCATTAAATCGAGTGCCGACTCCTGGACACCGGTTTTCCTGCAGTGCAGCGCCGCGGTACCTCTGCTCGTATCGTTGCAAAAGGTATCCGCCTGATAGCACGATCGTTCATTAGTGTACAAGACTACCTCCGTAAGGCCCGACCACTTTTCGCAGTACTATGTTCTCTTCTTGTTCTCCTTTTGCGATTGTGGTCTCCCATGTGTAGCTGCAGAGTTAGAGGGCTTCAGCTCGGTCTGGCGAGTTTGGGCATGACCATGTTACGTTGCGTGTTATGGTTCAACCCTTTCTTAGTAGTCTGACCTTGGGATGCGTGCGCCAGAGGCAAAATCGGCGCTGCGGTAGCTTAAGGTCTGACAAGCCTCTGGAGACCGATGCGTGATAGTATCTAACCTCAGTAACCACTGCTTGCTTAAGGCCAGCACTGCTCAGACGCTGAGGTCCTAAACGACTTCACCTCCTCCAATTTCATCGACTTTCACATACAATTTGACCTAAACTCCACCCGTCTATCTACCACGCAACGCCCTATCCATCTCCGGCGAGATCCAAATCTGTATTTGACGCGCGACTTGGCAATGCCGGCGCTGCCGGTGTGACTTGGCTGTCGGGGGTGGTGAGCGGCGCTTGACCACCTCTGCTCTCGAGCATTGGACTACTAGGAAGGCTCGATGGGTAAGCGGTTTGGTGTGTTCTCTGAGCCCACCTTGGAGTTGCTGCCGCTACACCACCTGCTCAGCTCTTACAGAACTCCTTTTGTCGCGAAAAAGCGCGCTGTTATCACCCACCGGTTTGTAACTTCACGTGCTGAGCTCCGCAGGCTGGGTGCCGGTGTTGTGTGGGGTGGTGTGTGGCGAGAACTGACTGGTTCATCACCGCACGCAAGCTATCTGAGAAGGACAAGCGCATGCGAGAAGGTTAAGCGCACGAGGGAAGAACAAGCAAACCAGGGAGGAGGGCGCATGTCGTCGAATTTCGCCGCAAGCAGCCACCCTGTCTTACCATCGCTCCACGAGTGATGCCCAGCTCAGCGACGGCAGCGGCAGCTCCCCTGCTCATCTCTCCGAGAAGTGGCAGATGACTACGGAGATTTGTGTGGGCCAGGTCGCCTGTTCTCCTGCGTAGCAACGGATGTGCTGCCACTATAGTGGCTGATCTGAACTCGGACAATGTCAGACTTCTCGAATTTCGACCTGCGACAAAACGACGTTGAGTTCCCGTGCGCCTTCATCTTCTCAGATCACGTTCGACTTCACTCTGGCGGGCTCCATCGACTTCTCCCTGACGGACTCGATTGACTACACCTGACAGACTTCACCGACTTCGCCCTGACAGACTCGATTGACCACACCTGACAGACTTCATCGACGCCACCTTCTCCGTTTTCACCGACTCCATCAGGTTCAACGGTTGGTCACCCTTCAGCAGAGTGATAAAGTCTCCGGCCACATGGCCATCGACGCTGATTACTACCGCGACATATAGATCCGCGAAGAGCTGGCGGCGTACAACAGCGATAGCACGAGGAGCTGGTGGCGTACAACAGCGATACCACGGCTTATGGTGGTCACACAGATACGGCCCTTGGCGTGGACCTGCAGACCACGGTGGCAGCACGTATTGAGCCTCCGGCGTGAAGGTCTCAGAAGACTTCACCTTTGCAGACTTCATCGACTTCCCGGGCTCTGACGCCACCGCCCCGATCCCCAGCATCCATGAGGTCAGGGCTGCTAAGGTCGAGCGTCAGATGCAGATCTGGAACGCTACTGTCGGCGAACTCTTCTTCAACTACGGTGATGAGTAGTGTTCTGAGAGGGGAAACCAGGCCCAGGCGACTGCCACCACCACCGCCCCGCTCACCCAAGCGGCCACCACCACCGAAGTTGCCCCAGACGCCGCCACCACTATCCCGCTCGCCCAAGAAGCCAGGACCACCGAAGTTGAGCGTCAAATGCAGACTCGGGATGATGCTGTCACAGACCTCTTCTTCAACTACGGTAATCAGCATCGCGTTCTGGGAACCCACATGGTAGTGTGCGGTCGTGCTTTTGGTATTCGTCGTCAGCTCCTCCTTCGGTGTTTTGGAACGGCGTGACCGGGACTTGGTTGGTAACTGGCATTCGAGCGTGTCTGTCGGCACTGTGCGGTTATGCGACTATGCGGTTGTGCGTGAAGCTTGAATCCATCGCTTTGCTGGAGGGAAGAGATTGGACCATAGCACTGTGACTCGGACTGGGCGACCAGCAATCCCGATGTGACTGTTGTACGCCATAAGCTCCTCGCGGATCTGCGTGTCGCGTTCAATGTCGGTGCCACGTGGCTGGTGGATCTCGTCGCTCTGCTAGCTGAAGATTGTATCGTCTTGTGGTGAGTGGAACAAGGTGACCGGTGAAGTCGTCGCTCCGATCCGCTGGGATAGGGATTGCTTCATTCTGTGGTGAATAGAACGAGATGAGGGCACTTGGTGCTAACCACCAGCTAAGCCAGCGGGTCGGCATTATTGAGCTTTCGCCAGCTTCGTATCTGTAATCCGATTCTTCTTCTTTCTTTTCTCGCTCGGCTTGCGTGGATGATAGTGATGGCCAGGGTGGATGCTAGTAGGTCCGCGAGATCTGCGCTGCCGAAGCCATGCACCAGCTGCAGATCTGGGACGTTGCTATAATGCTCTTCAAATCTCTTCTTCAACTACGGTGAGTAGTGGTAGTGTGTTCCGACACAAAAGAAGCGTCGCATCATCGGTAGACGAACCGAGACGTCTTCGAGTTGTCTGAAAGTCAGGGAACAAGTTGCCCCCGTTTCGCCGCTGAAAATTGGGGATCAGATCAGATCAGACCAGGCACTACGGCATCCCAGCAGAATCGTGCCTTTCCTCTCCAAGCTGCAAGCTTCGGGCTGTTCCCGCAGTGGAACATACCTGTATTTATGGCACCAAGATACTGTATCACCACTCCTCTACGCAGATAGCACCGCATCTCCGAAGTGACAGTATTCGACAACAGGCCAGTAATAGGCAGAGCTGTTCACTTCCCCAAGCAGTAGCGTGCTCTTGAGCCCCGCGAGGGTACGAGTCAGAAAGGCTTTGAATAGTGCATGAGCATATATACAACCGGGTCTTTGCCTTCGGACCGCAAGCCAGCTCTTCCGTCTCCATAACGCGGATCGTTTGACCTTGCGATTGACCCAACGCCAGTGATGGACAGCCCAGCGTCCGCCTCTTCAGTCCGCTGTCCGCAACCCACAGTAAAGCGCATCTACTCCTCGTCCTTCTTATGATGGTTCACCTTCGGGTTCCAGAACAGTGTCTGCACATCCACCAAGTCAGAATTCATCCTGTCCTTCTCTCCTCCGCCAGGGTTGGGTATTATGGCCATGCACTCACCTTATCCCCATCACCCCAAAAGAAGTTCTTCGTCCGAATGTTCATGTAGGGATACTCGGTCCTCTCCTCAATTGGCCCCTCGTGGGCCTTGTGCTCCCAGTGCTCGGTCCACAGGCGCCAGGCGTTGACCGACGCGATGCAGAGGCAGGGGATCACGACCCAAATGGAGAGTTTGCGCCATGTGTCTATCCACCCACCACTATGTTAGCGATCTGGCGTCTTATGCGTGATTGTGAGATGTGAAAGAATGTGTTGTACCGGATGTAGCAGCAGCGTGATCTTTCACAGCCTGTCGTTCGCGGTTGAAGGCGTTGTCTGCAGCGCCCTCGAGACCTCCGATGGAGGATTGAGTAGCCCAGCGTTTGGTTGTGAGGTTTTGGCGGAGGGCGGGGGTGCGCGAGGCGCGTTGGAGGGCGCGGAGACCGAGCATGTTGATGTATGAGGGGGGGAGTGTGGTGCCAATGGCTGTTATGAGTAGGCGGGTGAGGTTGGTGAGAGCGAGCTCGGAGGTGGAAGCTGCGACACGCTTGGCGGTAAGGGTTGTCACGTGAGAGGTCGACTTGAACTTCACTTCAGTTTACGACTCCGACTTCAAGACTTTTCGAGATACTGATATAATGAATCTGCAAACTCGTGACTAGCGTCCACAAGTCATGGCCTTGGACGTCCAAACCAACTGGAACGTCTCCATGGCCGAAAACCTCGAGCGAACGATGCGACGTTCGAACCGCCACAGAACAGAACCCCCAACAACATTAGCCATCCACAACGAAGACGACACGGTAGACAGCACAACTCCACGAGGCGAACCCATCCACCTCCCCGACGAACTCATCCTACACATCCTAACCTACACCTCCCACCTCCCCCTCTCCCAACGCACCCTCGCGTCTTGCTCCCTCCTTTCGCACCAATGGCTCGCCATCGCCACCCCTCTCCTCTACGCCGCCCCCACCCTCTACGGCCATAGCTACGACCCCTTCGTCCGCGCCATCTGCCCCAGCATCAACCAGCACATCCGCACCAGCCCCCTCGCCTCACTAGTAAAAGTGCTCGACATGCGGGGGCTAGTACATCAGGGGAGTAAGAGCACCACGGCGAGAGTGCTGGGGAGGGTCAAAAATAACCTAGAGGAGTTTTGTGCCCCGCAAGCAAGTTTCGCGATAAACTGTTTGCCCGCGTTGAGTAAGTGTAAGAGGTTGCGGGTGCTGGATCTGGGGCTTGTGAGTGAGAGCCCCGGTTTGTTGGAGCTTTTCAAAACTACCGCACACCTCACCCAACTCCACACGCTCCGTCTTCCCCGTAGCAGCGGCTTCGGCGTCCAAAGCAAAGCCACCGCGTTCGATGCCGTAGCCTGGCCCCCCAGCCTCCGCGATCTCTGTCTTTCCGGCGGCATCGACGCGCACTTCCTCCACGGCATCGTCGCCTTCCCGCAGACTTTGCGGGAGTTGACGATCGAGCATTGTCCGAACGCCAAAGGCCATGCCGTCACTCACCTCCTGAAGACTGCGGTACGAGGGTTGCAGGGCTTGGAGACATTGAAGGTGGCGCATATGCCGCGGTTGGGGATGCAGGCGTTGGACGGGACGTTGAGGGTGCTGCCGCAATTGAAGAAGTTGAGCGTGAGCGCCGACTACGTCACCCCTGCTCTTTTCGACGATTTCCCGCCGGTCGGGGTGGTGGAGTTGGAAGACGATCTTGAGCGGGAGGCGAGGTGCGAAAAGTTCGTGCATTCCAATCTCCGCACTCTTGAGCTCACGTACTCCGGTGCGAGTTCTGGTGTCGAAGACAAGATCACAGCCATCGACATCATGATCGCCATCGATGATGAGACCGTTCCGAATCTGAGGCAAGTCCGTGTGGATCAGGCTTTGCTGTGGCAGGGGGCGGGTTCGAGGCCGGATGTTGAGGCTTTGACGGATGTGTTGTATGAGGCTTCGAGGAGGGATTGGGAGGCGAGGGAGGGGATGTTTGCGGAGATGGGAGAAAGAGAGTTGGAGCGGGAGGGCGTTTGGAGGACGGTGAGTGGAGTTTGGATATTCTGAGGTGAATACTCTGAGGTGGGAGAAGTGAGTGGAGTTTGGGGGTTGTGAAATGAGATGAGATGAAATGGGTCATGGATTATGGGTTATGAAATGTAAGTGATATAAGATATGATGCTGTGCATGCTGTCGTGCTCACGTGACGTCGTTGTGCCTTCATAAACAACGGTCGATGGGTCGTCATGGCTTTGCGTCGTCGCTGTTGTCGTTGGTGCCACCATCGTGCATGCCTTGGGTGCCGTAACGAAGCACCTTGGGAAAGATCGGCAGTGGTGGTGGAGCGTGTGCCGTTCGTTTTTCGATATCGAGGGAATCCCGAGGAGGATTGGGTGGTATGCTGGTCCGCTGAGAGCTTGCACTCGCTGTCGTCGGGCTGGGTATGGTATCATCGAACACATGTAAGTGACATGATTGTCAATGCTGCACTGCCATCTGGCTTACATGGGAACCTTTCTCCGTCTGGGCTGTCGCAGGTACGCTCTGATTATCGATGCAATGCTTCCGCTCATTGGCGTTGGTCCTGGCCTCTCGGCTGCGCTCAGTGTCTGTTGGCGTCTCCGCCGTCTTTCGTCTTGTCGTCTTGCCGGAGGAAGTGAAAAGAGGTTGAGTAGTGCGCGGACCCTCTGAGACGCAACAAAGCCGTGGGCGATGTGGGATAGATGCAAGTACCGTCCCTGTCGTCGCTCCACCGCAGTTTGTTTTACAGGAGGCTTTCACCTCCTTGGTTTGTGCTAGACATGCGGCTTCTCCCCCGAAACAATGCCGTCCCATGCTCTTGTTTGTTCAGGTTTGTCTGGCAGCCTTCCTACTCGTTGCGCGGTCGTCCGGAATCACTGGGAGATTGGCGAGCCCGGTTGATCTGCGTCTTCTTGAGTGTCAATGCTGGGTTTGCTTGGGCTGCTGCGGGTTGATGCCCGTTCCTCGGGGGTAAGGTAGGGCTGCTTTCACTGCTCAGAATCGTTAGGTAGGCTTCCTTTGTTGGGAAATTGGTATCACAGGCGTTCGGGGTCATGGTAGGGTGGCGATTTAGCTGTTCTTCATTGCTCAGCGGACATAGGTAGGGGTCACTGCTCGAGCTGTCTCGTTCAACGGGGTCGTCCGCCGCTCTTCATTGATCTGCCTGTCACAAGCAGGCTTCCCTTGTTGCGATCACGAGCGTGTTGCCAGTGGTCAGGTGGCTTCCCAACCGTTGTTCAACGTCTACCTTCCCCAACAGTTCCATCTTCGCCAACTCGACCACCTCCTGCATCGTTGACCAGGTATCGTCTTACTTGATCCTCCTCACAGCGTCCTCCTGCTGCTTCTGCTCGTCCTCCTCGCCTCGTCATTCCTCTACCGGGACCATACGAGGCATTGAACTTGCCTCGTCGTTGGGTAAGTCTCCCATCCGTTGCTCCAATCGTCCTTCATTGCCCTCACTTGCCTCCCCACAAGCTGCTGGCCTCACTTCCCCCTTCAGAAGACCTTACTGACGTCCCCAAGATCAAGCCACGTGCCCTCACCGACCTCTCACAGCTCCGGTCGCGCCTTCCTCACACGAACAACGCGTCAGTGCACGTCCCCTTCAGCAGCTCCATTGGTCAAGCTCCTCCGGCACCTTATCCGCCAGCTTCAAAACAAATTCCTCGAGCTTCCTCCTTCCTCTCGAAAACACCAACCTCGAGAAACATCAAGCACACCTGCCTTGAGGGATCTTCATCACTTCCATCACTTGCTCGTTCATTAGAGCAACTACCTCATCAATCTTCGCTCTGCACACGGAGAAACCTCCTTACCTACTGCCTGCAACCTCCAACCTTCCTCAACCTCAAGAAACAGCTTCCAACCTTTCCTCAGTCAAGATCAAGATTCCGACCTTCATCATGGGCTGGCCACAAGACGTGCCTGCCAACGCGGCTGATGGTGACGGTACGAACGGTGGTGCTGGTGCATGGGGTGGTGATGAGCCTGAGACGAATGGCGCTGACACCAATGGTGCCGAGACTGCTGACGCCACTGAGGCCAAGCCAGAGGTGCCTGAGCTCACCAAGGAGGAGCACATCAAGAAGGCCCGTGCTGCTGGCTGGAAGGAGGGTGTCGCCTTCGACTACGAGGAGTTTCAGCGCCAGGGTGGTGCCGATGCTGATTTCCATGGGGCTTCCAAAGTCTACGAGTGGAAGGAGGAGTACGGCGAAGTCGGTAAGTAAAGCTGGCACCAATCGAGCAGAGTACTCCTTTGAGCTCGACTGACACCTTTATTCCACATCACAGCGCCCGCACACCCCGAGCTTGAGAACATGCTCTTTGGTGGCGAGTTCCAGATGAGGAAAGGCGAGCACACTGAAGCGCTTGACGTCGAGATCACTGTCGAGGGGCCAAACAAGGTGCTTCCGTTCAAAGTGGTAAGACAATAACTCCACTGACATACATGACTGGATGCGTTTGTACTGACGCTGTTACAGTTCGCTGAGGCCGGTCTGCATCCAATCGTTCTACAGAACATCGCGCTTGCGCAGTACGACCAGCCAACTCCTATTCAGCAATACACCATGCCTATCATTCTTGAGGGCCACGATGTTCTCGCGGTGGCGCAGACCGGTAAGCGTTTGCCGTGGCAATAAACGATGGCACATACTGATCGCCTCCACAGGCTCCGGCAAGACCGCAGCATACATGGTTCCGATCATCTCGAAGCTCATGGGCAAGGCGAAGAAGCTTGCTGCACCACGTCCGGACACCACCGCGCCTGGCTACAACGCCATGCGTCATCAAGTCAGGGCGGAGCCGCTCGTTGTTATTGTCGTTCCTACCCGCGAGCTCGCCATGCAGATCTTCGATGAGGCTCGGCGCATGTGCTACCGCAGCATGCTTCGTCCATGTGTTGTATACGGCGGTCTGCCCATGCCCATCACTCGCGATCAGCTCGGCGCTGGCTGCGACATCCTCATCGCCACTCCCGGCCGTCTCTGCGACTTCATGGACAAGCCGCACATCCTGACCATGAGCCGTGTGAAGTATACCGTTATCGACGAGGCGGACGAGATGCTGGACTCCGATTGGTCTGAGGAGCTTGAGAAGATCATGGGTGGTGGTGGTATGTGCCCAATTGTTGGTCGTGTTTGCCCCATTGAACTTGAAGCTGACTTACGGCAGACACGAACGATGATGCCGACCACGTCTACGTCATGACTTCAGCTACCTTCCCCAAGGGCATTCGTCGGCTGGCGGACGAGTACCTCGCCGACGACTTCTACCGCGTCCGCATCGGCACCAAGGGCACCACTGCGCACAAGAACATCCGCCAGAACATCGTCTGGGTCGACGGGCAGGAGAAGCGCAACGCGGTCTTCGATCTTCTCTTCCAGTCCGAGCCCACGCGCACCATGATCTTCTGCAATGCGAAGGGTGCCGTCGATGAGCTTGACGACTTTCTGTACAACCGTGGCTTACCGACAACTTCCATCCACGCCGGCCGTAATCAGCGTGAGCGCGAGGATGCCATGTAAGTTTTCCATACTCTTTGGAATACGTGACTTCACTGACGTCTCTTTCCCAGGCGTGCGTTCCGTACTGGCAAGGCTCCGATCCTCATCGCCACCGGCATCTCCGCTCGCGGGTGGGACGTCAAGGGCTGTAAGCACGTCATCAACTACGATCTCCCATCCGGCATGTACGGCGGCATCACCGAATACGTTCACCGTATCGGTCGCACCGGTCGCATCGGCAACCAGGGCCTTGCTACCTCCTTCTACAACGACAGGAACGACGACATCGCCGAAGACCTCGTCAAGATTCTGGTCGACTGCGACTGCGAGGTGCCGGAGTTCCTTCAGCAGCATGTTCCGGAGGACGGCAAGGTCAACTTCGACGACGACACTGATGATGAGGAGGAGACTGGCGATGGGTTTGGATCTGGTGGCGATGGTTTTGGTGGCGAGACTGCGGAGGATGGTGATGGTGGTGCTGCTGTGTCTGGCTGGGCTGCTGAGGCTCCTGCTGCTGAGGAGGGCTTCACCGCATCTGGTGGTGATGTGGCTGTTGCGAGCGATTGGTGATCATACCAACCGGTCCACAGAAGTTTATGACGGCGAGCTTGCCACAACGCCGTCGACCATTGTGCGACAACAACACCGATGACCTGCGACATGTGCTGCAGCTTGCTTGACACCAGTCTCGCTTGCTTTGCGTGCAGACTGCTTGGCTGATTCGGTCATTAACGAGACTGCTTTTAGCGAGTGATGAAGAGTGCCCGCTGTCTTGCACGACGGCGCGGCCCTGATGATCAGCGACGATGGGCTGCGGATATCTGCGGACTGAGTTGGCATCGGTATCATAGCATTGCACGTCTCTAGCATTGAAAACTCTCTTGAAAACACCTCAGCTGCACAGATCTCTTTCCTTGGATGCGTGTTTATGTTGTGATGATTTTGCTGATATGGTCTGCAGGAATTCAGCCTCACATCTCAACGTGAAGCACGCCACCCACTCCAGAAACAACCCAGCACATCCCAGTCTTCTCGCAGGATTGTCTCGATTCGTCTTTTCGCCACCGACACCATCGCCTAGCACGACGTCGAAGCGCATTCGACATCGAGAGGCACGCTCAACAACGACTGTTCGCGCAAAGTCCCTGTGTGATGGCGACTGGCTTACGACCGCGATCCCGCGATTTACAGTGCACCAAAGATGTCGCGGTCAGTATACTCGCCTCTCGGTGCGTAGGAAAAAAGACCAAGCCAGCACAGAAGAGCATGAGATGGACTCATATGGCCACGAGCAAATCTCCATGAACAGCTAGACAGAGATCAACACGCCGGGCCCTTCAGCTGCCTTTGATATGAACATTGCACCTCCAAGAGACGAGAAGACCTCAGCGACCGCGCCATGCAAGTCTGCTTTTTCTCGACGATCCTTCGATTGCTACTCGACATATACCTGTTACTACCAGCGCTATACTTCCTGGTCTTCGCATGTATTGGCTACTCCCGCGACCAGACTGCTCTGCAATCAGCTCACGCCAACGACGAGCCTCTCATCGCCGCCGCAGCTCTCGGCCCAACGATCTTTCCCATCGCTTTCGCAGCAGTTGTCGGTCGATCTCTCCAAGCCATCGCAGCCTGGAAAATTGAGCGCGTAGCAAGCATCGCTACGCTCGAACAACTACTCGGCTCGCGGACGGTGATCAGCGCGCTCTTCCTCCCCTTCAGCCTGCGCATTCTCGATATCCTCACGCCACTGCTTGTCCTTCTATGGGCCATCTCGCTCGTTGGCGAACAGTCGTCCCGGCGGGTGGTTTCACGGGAGTGCTCTTTTCCAATGAGCCCATGAATATCTCGTATCTGGACACGATTTCGTGGTTTCAGGCTCGTGCTTATTCGGGTATCAATATTACGCAGTTTCCTACTTCTAGTGCGGCGTATGTGTCAGTGCTTGTTGCGTCGGAAGATGTTAGGAATGGTCCGCAGGATGGATTTAGGAATGTTAAGATTCCTATAATTGAGTACCTGGATGGAAGCGGTGGGATTTCTTTCACTAACGTTTCAAGTGGAGGAGATGTTCAGTGGTCGTCATTGCTTGGTATGCTCCCTTCAGTTCTACACGGCTTAGTCTGTCAGAAGTTTGTTCGGCACACTCTTGTAATCAACAACGGTAGGCACTTCCATCGCCAGCGTCAATGGCACAGCCTGCCCATATCCCATCACGTCTGCGTAGCCGGCGGGAGAGAACACTAGCTTCAATTAAAGACATGCCGTACATCTCCGATATCAATCTCTCCTTCAACAGAGTCTCGGCTATCCCGCAGTCGCACATTGATTCCGCGCCTACGCTGTTTGACATAGCTGAGTACCCTGGCATGGCTATCGCTGTGAGCTTCGGGCGTAAGTGACGGTATCCTTGCACCACCTTCTGCAAAACGACAAAGACTGACAATGAGCGCTCGTATGCTAAAGTAATGCTTCCTTTGCAGAGACTCTGACGCCGCAAGACGTCTACCATTGTCTGGTGCATCTTCGCGACCAACAGCTGCAGGTACTGCAGTGGATGCCCGGGCTTGGACCGCCGGTGACGACCATCCACCCGGTGGCATCGGAAGCCTTTACGAGCTTGATCTCGCAAGCGAGCAAGATGGTTCTGCTTCACGATACCATAGCGGGGCGTTGCTGCGCTGGAGTAAAAACTTTGGGGTGAATGCTGAGGGAAGGTCGATGGATGTGGGCGGGGGCGTGGGGCGTCCGTGTCCTATTTTGTGCTATTATAGCAGCCAGAAGATTGTTGGAGAATACAGCATTGTGTCAACACTCGTCTTTGTGCTCGCTGACATCTCAAATCTCCCACCTTGAAGGGCTCGAATAGTCCCTCATCTACCTCCTAACATCCCCCTAGAACGCCAGCTCAGCTCGAATACACCACAAAATTCCTACGACTGCGTTCCCGTGACAACTACAAGACACAAGTTGCTGATCTTTTGTAGAGACGCGCATCGTGGTATGATCTGGTTGTCGGGGGTTGTGCTGAGTTCCGGTGATGTGTGTGATGTGTGGCGAGATGTGGTTTTTCTGAACGCACTACCGTCCACCGCCGTTGAAATACAGTTCCTGTTTGAACACGGAAGTAGAATCAGCCCACTGTCTCACGTGGTGTCTCACATGTTTTGGCAAGGGGAGGGTTTCTGGGTCCATGTACTTACCACCGTAGCTGAAGAAGAGTTCGCCCACCGCAACGTCTGCAGGCCCACGCCAAGAGACCTCTGTGTGACCACCGACTTTAGTGCTGTGAGTCGAACGATGTAACCGGCATTTGGCAGTCGGCGCCAGCTGAGCGGGTCTGTCGGCAGCGCGCAATTGCGCCGTAAGCTTGGCGAGCTTGGTCTTGGTCATCCTCTTCTTCTTCTTCTCAGACGGCTTGCGTGACTGATACTGGTAACCAAGGTGGTCGATGGCGTGCTGGCGCTCCAAGCTTCGTCCATCCAAGAACTCTGGCCAGTCTTGATGCGGCAGTCTCCACAGCCGAGACATGCCTTCCGAGTGCAAACAGAAGTAGCTTGCGGTTCATCATCAAGGTCCAGGTGATGGCCTGTGTGGCAGGGGGAGTGGGGGCGGGAGTTGAGGCAGAAGCCATGGTCGAGTCGCAGGGGGGAGCTGAAGGTGTAGTTGTCCTATAGAGGTGTTAGCGATTTGAGCAGTTGGGTGGTGAAGCAGCATCGTGGATATACTTACTGTAGTAGTGTCGTGGACGACGGTAAGACGTGACAGTAGTTGGTGTGTCTTTCGAGGCACAGTTCGAATTTATGCCACAAAATCGAAGGTTGGCATAGAAGTGAAGAAGCTCTCAACATCGAAGGTAGAAGGAACCGTCTGGGCTTTTAGCTATGGAGGCTAGACCGCGTTGCATGTGAAAGAGGAAGAGGTAGTTGTGGTACATACCAAAGTTGGGTTGCTATGTATATTGTACTTCACTTCGCAGCGTATTGGGACAGGCATACCGTTCTCTACTACTTGTGGTAGAAGATTCCATATTATCATTAGATAAATGGAGGAATTTCATCTCCTCCGCACCGCTGTCAACGGGATCCCGCTTTGAATGAGATGGATGTCTGCTGCCGAACGCATCCTTGTTAGCACACGAGCGAGAGAAGGTTTCCAAGAGCATTGCAGTCAATGGTACCAACACTCATCTCTATGCCCGCAATCATCAACGTCACGAACCCAAGCTTCAAATCACGTCCTTGACTTTCCCTTCCCCCACAACCCCAGCATCACCAATCATCACTATCACGCAACCCCTCCAACGATCAGCCCAGCCAAACCCGCCTCCTCACTTCTGACAACAACCTTCACGGTAACACCACTCTTCGCACTAAACGCCATCCTTACACTCCCCGCAACTCTTCCGCCAGTGACACTCCGCCCACAGAGCCTCAGATTATGCGTACTTGTCGACAGTGCAACCTCGCTTCCCTCAAGCGGCTGCATACCAAGCGTCTTCACGAGCAGTTCAACGGCTTCCTGGATACTCTTCGCAGCACTGAGCTGAAGCGTTTCCTCCGCCTCCTCTGTACCGTCGAGAGCGCTCCAGACGGTATCGAAAGAGCCAGAGAAGGCGGGGAGTACGTAGTCCGCACCAGTGAGCTCGAGATCCTCGACTTGGTATTCATCCTCATACCCTCCTTCTTCCGCTTCGCCTGTACTGGGGTCGATTTCGCGAAGTGTAAATTTAAGCACGTTCGTAAAGCTCGCAGCTGTAAACGATTCCGCCTCCGGCCGCTTGAAGGAGACGTACGCGGTGCCTGGCTCATCCTGCTTGATCAGCGGCACAGGGATGAAAAATTCGTCCTCCAGCCCGGCGGAACTCTCCTCGCCGTCTTCGGTTTCGGGAGACGTGGCCGTGCACACGACGCTGACGTCGCCGAGGATGTAGTCGGAGAGTGTGTTCTTGATATCGAACTGCAGCACCACGTGGTCTTTGTAAAGGTGCTTGACAGCCGAAACGACGTACTCGGTTTCGCTTTCTGTGAGCTCGACGATAGGGCTGCTCTTTAGCAGGGCACCGAAAGCGGCGAGTTCGGGGATAGCTGATAATTGCTGGGCGTACTTCTGACTGGCGGCGGCTTGATCGCGGGCGGCTTCTGCGACGGCTGCGCCTGGGGCGGAGGCCTTCGGGCCAATTGTGGGGGCTTTGAGGGTCGGGGTGGCGGTGGTGAGTTTCTTCGTTCGATCCTCCGCCAGAGACTGCTCTCGGGTGACGACGGGAACGGAGTCGAAGGAGAAGGGGTTGGCGAAGGCTTCGGCAGAGGAGCCGTTGACGTAGTGAGCGAGCTGGTCTTCGAGAACGGGTAGGGAGAACATGGAGTCTATTGCTGTCATGTTAGCAAAAACACGTTTACCATAGCCATCTTGAAAAGGAAGGGCAACTCACCATGCCTTACAAACTTGATAGCCATCTCATCATCCTCCTTCATCAACCTCAAATTCAGCGCCGCCCGATCTCGCACCTCATCGTCCGTATCATCCAAACACCTCCGCAACAACACCTCTACACTCCTCTTGACCTCTGGATCCTTTTGCCCGACGCCGAACTTCGCCAGCGCTGTTACAGCAGCCGCTCGCACGATCGCATTCTCCAGCACGACTCTGTTGTAGATGTAGCGAATATACTTCGTTGGCTGCGCGGTTCTCGGACCTTCAAGCCCAAGCAGATGCAGAATCCGCACGGCCAGCTTTGTGAACTCACAGTCCTCGATGAACTCGCAGAGGTGAGCGAGGGCGTCTTCCTTGGATTCGGGCACGAATTTTATGAGGTCAAACATTGACTCCACGACTGCGCGCTTGAACTCATAGCCACCTTCGTCACGAAGGATACCCGAAAGGAAGGCTAGCATGCCTGCTTGCTTGGAGGGGAATTTGAGGCAAAGAGTGCGGATGGCTTCGACGACAGTGACTTTGAACTCGTCAGTGATGTCAGACATGAAGGTGCTGATCTGTTTCATTAGCCGGTCGACGGAGGCCTCGTTGCCGGTTTTGAGCAGAGTTGTGATGGCGAAAGTAGCGATTGAGCGGTTGGTATTAGAGATGAGTGATTCGATGTCTGGGTTGCATTGCCGGACTGCGTCGGGCTTGAAGCTGGCGAAGCTGTGCAGGATTCTGATGGCGGCGAATTTGGTCACGGCGCGAGGGGAGGTGAGGAAGAGTTGCAGGACGTGGATGGCGTTTCCAACTTCAGCGTCAGTGAGGTCGGGCATGTTGCAGACAGCTTTCGCAGCCTCAAAGTTGACCATCTCGCTCTTGTCTCGGAGCCAGTCGTCGAGGAGTTTCATCATTGGTTTTCGAAGGCCGGGATCGTCTTCTGCGAGTTTCGCTGCTAAGCGGACGAGCATTACTCGGGCAGCTGGGCTCTTGACTGCACCAGCGGCGGAGTATTGCTGCACCATCTTCACCAATGCCATCCGATCGTGCGATCGCATCTGGTAGAGAAGGCCAATGGCGTGGTACTGGGTCATGAAGTTGGTGTTGGCCGCCGCCATCTGTTGTCCCGCGCCACCGAAACCCATGAAGCCTCCACTTGACTTGGAGGATGATGCCGCTTCCTGTGTCTCTGACTGCCATCTCCGGACAAGATCGCGAGCGATGGGTAGAAGGTGGTACGACGACACCAGTGCGGCAGATGACACAGAAGGTGTCTTGTCCACAATAGCCGTCTTAATATTCCGTTCGATGGCCTGCACAGTCGAAGCCTGTCCGTCCCACAGTCAGCACATGCACCTCACCCCGATCCCTGTTTGTATATCACTTACATCAATAATCCGACATAGCGCCCTTATAGCATTTGCCCGATAGACCACATCACTGCCCACGGCCGCCGTATCCTTCATAATTGAGCTGGTAACCATGATGACATCCTCGGCGGTGTTGGCCAACTCCTTGATGACCAAGTACACCATCTGGCGGAGCGAGGCATCCCTGTTCTGGAACAGCTTCGAAATGCCAAAGAAGAGGGAGGTGGCTTCATTGGTAGGGAATTTCTCTCCGGTGAAGAGGAGCAGGGCGATTTTGGTGAGCAGAATGCGACATTTTCGGGGGGATACTGGGGAGGTGTTGAAGACGCGGGCTGTCTCTCTACATCAGTATTGCCGACGCATGTTGTTGTTGGGCCTGGGTGAAGCTGACCTTCCTGAAAGACACTCGTTCTGTCGACTTTGACGATGCCGACTTCGTCTTCGTCCTTTTTGTAGCTCATCGTGCCGGCTTCGGGTGCCCCTAGGCAATTGACATGCAAGAGAGGTGATTCTTTGGGGGATACAACTAAATGCGTCTCCTTCCTCAATCCACCTGACGTCGGAGCTTTCGCTTTCTCCCAACTTTTGAAGGTCTTGGCAGCATCTCCACGGACAGCAGACCAATCTATCTCGCCGCCTGGACACTCACTCTTGACAAGTAGAAGAGACGTGGCATTCAGCTGAATTCACCGTGATATCAGAAGTCTACTTCACGCGGTCTCCCAAGATGGATATGCCCATGAACGTCCCCGTCGACGACCCCAACGCCGACACAGAATGGTAGGTCCCTCCACACACATCTTCTCGCTCTCCTAGCATTTCCCCCTTCTCCGCGCATCCTCTTGTTCTCTCGAAATGGCTGAGAAGAGCACCCCAGGAACGACATCCTCCGCAAACACGGCGTCATACCCGAGAAGCCTCCATCACCAACGCCCATGATCGAGGAAGCGCTCACGGAAGCCCGACGCCTAGCACATGAGAATAGACTGGAAGGCAAGGATTTGGATGAGCTTGATGCGCTTGAAGACGACGAGGATGACGACTTCCTGGACTCGTATCGCCAGAAACGAATGGCCGAGCTAGCTACGATCCAGAACACGAGCGTCTACAACCAAGTCTACCCCCTCACCAAAGCCGAATGGAGCACAGCGGTCACGGAAGAGAGCGCTAAAGCTTTCATCTTCGTGCTGTTGACGTCGAGCAGCGGGATGAATACTGAGTCTCAGATCATGGTGGAGGTTTGGAGGAACCTGGCGAGGAAATTCGGGCATGTCAAGTTCTGCCAGATTAGGGGAGATTTGGCTATCGAGGGGTACCCGGATCGGAATTGTCCTACTGTACTTGTTTACACGGACGGGGATGTGCGGAAGCAGATCATCACGTTGAAGGAACTGAAGGGAGCAAGCACCAAGCAAGAAGACCTGGAGGCTTTGATGATTGATCTTGGGGCGATCAGGAGGGAGGACTCGAGGCTGATGAAGAGGGAGGATAGGAACGGGGTTGGGGAAAGGAGGGGGTTGCGACAGGGTGCGAGAGGCGCAGATGATGGGGAGGACAGTGATTGGGACTAAGGCAACATCCGATGGCGTGGCTGTGCAACAATGGTCGTACATGTCCTCAGCTGGACACGACACCGGCACTCTTAGAGCAGCCATCAGGCCGTCGTCACGCTCTGCGATCCTCCGAGTTCGTGGACAAGCATGCAGGCCCTCTTGTGGTGTCCGAGAAACGAAGGAGATCAGGCATTTATCATGAGCTGTAATGACATGGTCCTGCCGAGCGTGGGGGCGCTCAAAGAACCCAAACCACTGCTGACCTTTGCCCTGGGCTCGAGGCTTGACGACCGCCATGGGACACACGCCATGGCGAAGGACATGGTCACTTCCCTCTTGCGAAACCAGACGCCAGTCTGGCCGTGTCGGAAGCCTCGGATGGGTTTCGCCGATAGATGGTCCATAGACAACGTACGCCAGAGAGAAAAGACTGGCGTAATGCTTTGAGTTGACAATTATTATATGCCTCTTGTCTCTGCAGACGTGCTCATCTCTATGCCAAAAGCGAGGGCAATAGCGTCTACATCTAGTTGACTCCAATGCGAGTTTGTAAACAGAACACCCGCTCAATCATCCAAATGACCCGCATCCAACACTATACAACGCAGCCTCACGCGCGCGCGCGCGCAGCGCTGCCACTTCATCCCGCCACCAGAACCCAAACAAGGAAGAAGATCATCAAGACCCCAAACATCTTCGCCACAAGCCACCGATTGCCCTGCACCCTTCCCCAATACTTCATCAGCTCCCTCTGCGCCCCGTCAACGTTGTCAACCACATCGTCCGTATTCGCATCAATCCTCTGGATCTGCTCCGCTTGCTCGCTAACCATTGACGCGAGCTGCCCGAAGATCCCGCCGAGCTCGTTGATGGTGCGTTCGATGGCTTCGATGGCTTCGCCGCGCTGTTGGATGTATGAGTTCGGGGCTTGGGCTTCTTCTAACAATTGCAGTTGTTGTTGGGACTGGGGTCCGGAGCCATAGAGAGCGTTTGAGGAGGAGCCGTTGAGATCTAGAACTGCGTCCCCCGAGTTCTGAGGAGGTTGCCGCGACGCGGTTTGGCCGGGCGCAGGACTTCGACCGCGAGAGGGGGCGGCGTAGAGCGGGCTTTCCGTCCGTCCCGGATGCAGCGATGCAGCTTGCTGCGATCCCACGGTCTGCGAAACGGAAAGGGCGAAGTTGTCTTGTCTCGAGCGGCTCTCTTGGATATTCTTCGTCCGCACCTCCAGCACTTCTTTGAAACTCACACCCACGTCCGCTAGTTTGCCTTGTAGCAGCACAACGACGTTCTTGTTGTGCTCGTCTTCCTGCCCTGGTCCCTTCCCTACACCCCCGCTAAGCCCCTGCTGTCGCGCGATCTGGCTGAGCTGCCCAATTTGCTGGTTCAGTCCTGCAAGATCCTGCTTGATCACGTACGTCAATTCCGATATCTCCACGGGTCTATCGTCGAATAGCGTTTTCCGTTTCGCTAGCTCCCCAAGCCTCTGCAACTTCCCCATGGTAGCGCTGATCCCGCGGCCGATGTTTGCGGCATTGCGGGCGAACTCTGAGCGCTGTTTCCGGGTCGGAGGGGTGGCGGTGCCGTTTTGCTGGGGGGTGTTGAGGAGAGGTTGTTGTTGGGGTTTCCGTTGGCGGGCGAGGGATTTCTGGGCGGCTTGGAGGATGGAGCGGAACTCGGGGGTGCGGTCTTGGATTGTCGCTGGGTGGGACATTGTGAGCATCTGAAGTCGTTGGGGAAAGTGGTTAGTGGTGGCCAGGTGGCCGGGATCAGGACGCAGTCTCCTTTCGGGTGGGATGCGCCGGTGTCTCTTGTTGGTGTTGGCGAGGGTGCGGTGAGTTGAGATGTTCGTGGTAGGTCGTTGCAGGTGGAGACGGAGTAGGGAAGTGTGTCGGGGATGTGTACAGGTGTTGTGCTGCTCGTTGTATCGCTGTCGCCTCCAGACCGTCGAATCTCAGCACGTGCAACTCAAAGCCGCCAAGGCGTAATGAACAAAGAGACCGGGGTTGCGCCAGTCGACGAGGCGGAGCTAAACATCCATCTCCAGTGACGCCGCAGTGTCTCGCCAACTCTACCACTGCACGACATCTGCTCCTATCCCTCATCCCATCCATCGGCGTGGTCAGACTTTGATCCATATCCAGCTTCAACACTCCATTGGGCCAACACTGTCACCTCGGCGGCCAACACCAACCATGACCTCGAACTGCGGATAAACACCACAACTCCACCATGGCACGCCCGCCGCCTGGCTCCGGCCAACCGCCCGTCTCCTTCAAGACAGTCCCCGGTCGCAACCGAACACAGAAATGGAACACGGCACGAACGTACGACTATTCCGGCGGCGACTGGGGCGGCTATGACCCTTACGATGACTACGGCGACTACGATGAGGGAGGTCCACCTCCAATGCCTGGCCAGAACCAACCACCCTTACCTACACCCATTGCGCAGTACCAGCAACCACCATACGGTGCACAGCAATACCCTCGGCCCGGCAGACAACAAAGCTTTGATGAGGGGGATGAACGACGAGCGTTTAGCGGGCTAGGAGCATTCCCAGGCGCGAGAGCACCATCGGGTAGTCCTGCACGAAGCGCTGTGAGCAGTACAAGCGGCAATGGCCGGATAAGCCACGATCAGCCTCGCCCATCAACCGCAGGACGAGCGCGTGACTTCACGAATCCAGAGCAGGTCCCTCCACCTCTCAGTATGCGTCAGTCGCCCGCGCCTGGTACTGTTACAGGAGGCTACATACCACCACCGAGAAAGAGCAGCATGAGCGCTGGCTCGCCAGCATCTGATGTCATTCCTATGGCTGCGAAGAAGGACGAGAAAGAGCTTCCCACCATTCCCTTCGTTCGACCCAGCGACATCTACAAGCGCATGGCTGAGGAGAAAGAGAAGGAGCGCAAAAGCTCAATGGACTCTACATCACGCCCGAGCATGGATCAGCTTGGTGTAGACAACTCCGCGCGCTCGTTATCGCAGCAAAGACCCTTGAGCAGTGTCTACGAAACTCCAGCTATTGAAGACGGTCCATCACAGACACCCGCGCAGTCCGATGCAGCAGCTGGACGGGGGGTCAGCCCCAGTCTTCCGCCTGTGGAGAGCTTTGGTGGGTTTGGGGGAGGCATGTTTTCTGGAGGTTCGTCGTCGAGACCTGCGACTGCAACAGATACGAGGGCGCCACCAGGGTCAGACCCGGCGGCGGACACACTTGCCGAGCGGACACATGATGTGCATGTATTGGATGTTGGGAAGCCGGGCACTATGCCTTCGCGCGACCCTGCTGCTGATATCTTGGCCGAGCGGACGCACGATGTGCCTGTAGCAGATGTTGGGAAACCTGGTACGGTCTCGACTCATGATCCAGCTGCTTCGATCCTGGCAGAGCGGATGCATGATGTCCCAGTTTCGGATGTTGGGAGGTCGGGTACGGTTTCTTATGACGATCCAGCTGCTTCGATCCTCGCTGAGCGCACGCACGACATTCCCGTCTCACACATCGGCCGGCAGCCTGACAGCCTTTCCCATCAACCAAGCTCGGGCTATAGGAGCATGGTCAATCAAGCGTTCGACGCTTCAGACGCCAGGAAAGGCGCTGGTTCCATACCAGCATCTTTCGCCTCGCGAGATACGCTGGACACCGATGTATCGAGAAGCAACACCACTTCCACTTCCAATACCGGAGGTATCAGTCCTATCATGGCCCGCGTTCCTCCGTTCGCGTCTACCGACCAAATGATTACCGAAGAATCGCCTCGAGCAAGCATACAAGCTGGATACCGTCGCAGTTTAGATCCTCCTTCCCATGACAACTCTCCCGCTCGGACACCTGGCCTCGAAGATGCCAGCAGAGGTCGCAGCCTTAGCGGTGGCTTTGCGGCCGAGACCGTGGACGAGGCACTTGGAAATACTACGGGACGACCTCGCGCAGGCACAGACTACAGCGTCCGCGAAGCCGATCTTGCTCGCGAAGTCAATGCTTCTCCGGAACAGGCTGGCTTCGCACCCGAAACAGCGGCTCGCGAGCGCGAGTCGCAGGACCAGTTCTTGCAGAACTCTGATCCAGCATCTCCGACTGTTGACCCCATGTCCGCTACGCGTTCATCTTCGCCTAGCAAGAGCCGCGTTCGCCAGCTTGCTGAAAAGTACGACGACACGAGTCGAAGAAATAGTCAGACAAGTCTCGGTGCTACGAGTCGGAAGAGCAGTTGGAGTAACTTCCGTGGCTCGGATGAAAACTTGGCAGGAAGAGCCGCAGCCAGCGCCGTACCACAGCGTCACGATACTGGGGCGAGCAACGTAACAAGCGAAAGCGATTACGGCGGCGTCGAAGAGGGCGGACTCAGAGACAGCCCTTCGGCCATGCAAGCTGACAACAGCTTCAGTGGTGAAAGACCAGGTATGGGCAGGGACATGAGTTTCCGTCCGCACATGCCTGGCGAATGGGTCAGCACATCCAACGTCCTGTCTCGAGCCGAGACGCCTGCCCCGACTTCCGCGCCCACACGACGAGCGGAGAGCTCTTTGAGAGATGTGGTACCCGCGGACCATACGCCACGGGCTTCGGGAGAAATGCCCGTGGCTACTGAGCCCATTGATCTCACGCCTACCACGCGCAAATTCCCGCTCCGAGGTTACCACCAAAACGACATGGACCGAAGCCACCATGACTCTGCTCCACGAGACTTGGACAGAGCTACCGAGCCCATCGACCTCTCCCCTTCCACCAGCAGAGTGGTCTCAGGTAGCCGCCCTCCCGACTCAAACGAGAATGTCGGCATCCTCTCAAAGGCCACTTCCGCCGGTACAGCCCTCGGCGCCTCCCTCATGGCGCAAATGGGCCAGGGCCACCAGACGCGCGATTTTGGCTCTGCGCAACCGGCGCAGCAGGTTGAAGTGCCTGGGGAGCGGCACACGAGTGGCGAAATGGGGTGGTTGAGGAGTCCGGAGAGGCCAGGGTTCGCAAGGGGAGAGACGGATGCGAGTATGATGTCTGATGTCACGGCGGTGAGTAATGAGACAGCTAGTATGGCTCCAACGCCGGCAGGAGAAGATGGGCAACAATACTTTGCAGTCGCGCCGCTGAGGACAAGAGAGACAAGTCCAGATGCTCCGCCGGCGAAGGGCTCGTTGAGTTCTTTCTACAATCGACCGCAGGAGGAAGGCTTGCATCGCGATGACTCTACGCTCCGGCGCGAGATTGTGAGGTCTCTAGACGGCTCGCACCAGGACGAGTCCGCGAATCGTGATGTCGACGACGATGTTGCGCGCACGCAAGACGCTCTCGACGCTCCAGACAACTTGGCAAGGCTAGAGCGTGGTGAACCTGCACTGCCTGGTTACGAGATGAAAGACGATAGTCCGAGCAAGCCGAAGCCGCTTCTGCTGGACCAAAGGTTCAGCTGGGAAAAGAGGGAGGAGGGGAGGGGGGTGTTGGCTACGCCTGAGAAGCCTGCGTCTACTCTTAACACTACTGCTGCTTCGCCTATGGCCCCGCCTCCGGCTGTCCCTCGCGTGCAAGAACCAGACAGTCTTGAGATCAAGCCAGAAGCACCTTACGAGCGGCCTAGAAGTCGTGGTTTGCATATCATGAATGCTGATGGGTCTGATTCGGAAGATGAGTGGAACCGCGACAGTCCTGCGAAAGAGCGGGCGCAGGATGGGAGTGCTGCAGAACGATGGCCTGAGACTGGCTTGGCTGTTGGCGCTGCTGGTCTGGCTGCTGTGGGTCTTGGTGCTGCCGGTGTTGCTACCCACCGAGATCAGGACAGGCTCGGCGGTGAAAGTGCTGCTGGCAGTGGGCTAATCAGTCCGATGACAAAGAGTCAAGAGAATCTTAGGATGGGCGATCTAGGCGTACCGAGTCCACCTTCAGAAGCTGGAAGGGGCAGTCCAAGGTTGCCGAGCTATTACTTCGAAGACGCGCCAGGGCTGGAACTCGCACCTACGCAAACCCGCGATGGTACCCTCACAGCCACCGTCCCCATCCCCATCGACGATGACTCGACAGCAGCACGAGACCTTCGACCCACATTCTCCACCTCCGCGTCCGACACAACCATCCCTCCCCCACCACCACCCCACTCCCCCTCCGCTCCAGGACTATCTCCCACGACTCCGACCTCCAAACCCTCCATCCCACCGTTCCGCAACATCCTTGCGCTCAAAAATCCCGATGCTCGGATCAGGACTTACAACGACACCCGCCAGACCTTTGCGGACATGCATACAGGTCTCTCCGACTGGGTGGCTGGGATGGTGGAGTCGAATCCCGAGTACGCTAATCTCACCAACAACCCGCAAGGCGCGCTGCCTCCGGCTTTGCAGACGAGCGGCACGCTCAGGCCTGGGCATCGCGCGAGTCCTAGCATAGCCAAGTTCGCGCCACGGTTTGGTGGTGCGAGTGATGCTCCGCAGCGAAGCCAAAGTGTTTCTGCTGGTGCGGCTGATGAGGGCAAGGCGCCGGTGGATATCGAGAAGTTGCAACAGAGGGGTAAGGCTGTGATGAAGGGTGCGGGTGTGCTGGGCGGGAAAGCGCAGGCGGGCGCGAAGGGTTTGCTTGCGAAGGGGCGGAGTCGGTTTGGGACGCAGAGGGGACGGAGCGAGGATAAGGTATGAGTTTGTTCTTCTGTCTTCTTCCTTTCTTCATATTCTTCGGCGCAGAGACGAGACGAAGGTTGCTTTGGGAGCGTGCGCTGAGGATTTCAATCAGGTTTGAACTTGGCAGCGTGGAGAGACAGGCACGATTGATACCCTGCAATGTATAATAATACTACTGCATCATACCCGGTCATCCTTTCTGTTGGATCATTTGCTCATTGTAAGTTCTTCTCCGTAGGTTCCTCCTGTCTCATCGTCGAATGCCACTTCCGACTTCAACCTCTCCCGCTCAACCACTCCAGCTCCTGAACTCCAAGCGTCGCAACAAGAAAACCAGCAGCAACAACAGCTACTCGCACCAACACCATCCCCCATACCGTCTAATCTTGTTTTCGCGACTTCCGCCCTTGCGCCAGCTCCAACCGCTCAGTCCGTGCCTTCGCGCTCGCAGACGCAGACGCCGAGTTCGCTGTCCATCTCGACAAACAGCCACAGTCGTCCGCTTAGCCGCACGTTCTCTCGTCTGCGAGAGAGCAGTCGCAGCCTTTCACGCAGTCTCAGCCGAACGCGGAATCAGAGTAAGAGTCGGCCGAGCAGTCTACTCCTGACGACTACGGACACGAACCCTGGGCTTGGGGCTTTGGAGGACGCTTCGCCCGCCAATGCTCGCGATACAACTACAGTTGTAACGGGAGGTGGTTGCGAAGAGGTGATATCGCCGTGGGACGAGCCAAGTCGGTTGGATTTAGATAGGATGGAGTTGGGTGAATCGAGGAGTGCCACGCCGGCGAGGCTGGGCGTGTTGCCTAGTCCAACTGTTGGGAGCTTTTCGATGGACGCGGAGGTGGATGACGATGAGAGACTGGATGGCGATGAGGAGGAGCCGCGGACTCCTGATCCTGTGACGGACCATGAGAAGAAATATGAGGCGACACAGACTGTGTTACCGGTGTCAGGGTACGACAAAGAAGATGAGGCCCCGCAGACTGCGTTCCCTGCGTCTGCTGAAGACGACGGAGCGCCAGAGACTGCGTTCCCGTTACCGGAGGGTGAGGAACACATGACGGTGGACCATACAAATGCTGGAAATGTGTCGAGTGCACGGGAAGAAATGGATGAAGTGCAGCGCCACGAAACCTCGGAGACTACCAACAGCGACGACGGAGGCCGGAATGAGGAGGATGATGATCCACGTCAGACTACGCCTGTTGCTTCGCGCAAGGTTGCATACCCAGATGCTGTCACTGACGAAAGTGACCAAGGAGCACAAGAGACGACTCCGACCACGGCTGTCCAGGATCGAGGTATTTATGGACTTCAACCTGCGACCGGACAGGATGGAGAGGTCGGTTCCCGGAGGGTAGACTCTGTGGGAGCCGCGCAGGTACTGCAGAGCAATGCGGGAGTTGACGATGAGCCGATGATTCCGTCAACCGGATCAGTCGTTCAGTCTGACGCTGAAACTAATGTCGATACGACATCGCTAACAATACAGAACAAGGAGCTGTCCCCATTACCTATCGATAAGACGGCGATCCACGAAGCTGGACTGCATGAGCAAACTGGTACTAGGCCTGCGCTAGCTGCGAGCATCGTGTCGTCGAAGGATGGTTTTCAGGATGCGCAAGAAGGGACTGCACCAGCATCATTCGACGACATGCAGTCGCGTCGGTCTTCAGTGTCCAGTCTAGACGCCGATCAGCATGAGACGGGCATGTCTTCACGAGCAGTCCCTGCCGGACCAATCTTCATCTCACAGCGAACATCTGCTGAACAACGGCCTGCCGTCGCGAACCGTCATGTAGATCCACAAGGATATACAAATCAGGGAGACAGCTTCATGAACCGCAACTACCTCTTCGGTGGCGAACCTCCGTCGAGGTCGCCGTCTTACATTGAGCTTGGAACGGACTCGACTGGAGCACCACGCCAGGAGACACTGGACATGGCGAATACAAGCTCAGCTGGTATGAACATTAGCGGTATGAGCGCACCTCTGCCTGGCACTCCGCCGTTTCGACCACATCCTGCTGAACGAAGCCCCACTTCTCCAGACGCTGGTCTCAAGCGGCGTTCAGCTGTTGTCAGAGGTCGGAGAACAACTTTGACATCACCAGTAATAGAGCCTTCGCCAAACCAAATTACTGACCACTATGGCCTGGAAGGTCTGCATGATTCTGCAAGCATCGTAGCGGGTGACCGGTCCTCGTATCATGAGCGAGAGATTGTGGAGCCCGAGAGAAGGCGACGATCCGGATTGTGGGATGCTCTGAAGCGTACGCCAAGTCGGTCCAGAGTAGGAACAACGAAAGAGCCGTCGAGCAATCTTCCAGCCGCACAGCAAGACCTAAGCAAGAACGTACGATCTCGAGCAACAAGCCATGGTCGGCAGGAATCGCCAAAATCGGGAACGCTGAAAAAACCCCAGCGTGCTTCGACCACAGCAGAGCCTGAGACGAAGAAAAAGCGATTCTCAAGTCTTGGGTCGCTCTTCGGCCGTTCAAGCACCACAAGTAAGAAGTCAGAGAAGACTGGCAAGCTGACCAAGACCCAAACCACCAAGTCTGAAACTCCCGAGATGGAAACTTTCAAAACTGCCCAAGTACACAATAATCGCGAAGGAAGAGAGTATCAGCTGCAGGACGTGCCGCCTCCGATACCGAACGCTTATCGTGGTAACGACCGAGCCCCACAGCAGACGTCACAAGAGTCGCCTCCAGGAGGATGGTACGGCCCGCTCAAAGGACCTGCAAGTGGGCCGCCACCACACATCAGGCAGCTTCACAGTCAGGGGCGTAGACAGTCATCAGCACCAGTTTATATGCCAGAACCGTACGAGTCCATCGAGGAGTCTTACAACAGCAGATCGACAGTCCCTGTTGGTCCATATCAGGCAGGCTCAGCAGCAGCATTCTACCCACTACCGAGCAGTCAAGCCGGATCTGGAACCCCATCGGCCCAGCGACCGTACGGCCAACGCCCACCCATTCCGCAGTCAGACAGTTCCACTTCTTCTCAGCGGCGGCACTCTTCGTACACAGATACATACCAGTTATCGCCACAAGTCTCTGGCCAGTCCGAATGGGCAAGATCGGGAGCGCAACACCGTGGCTCGTCTTCATCGGTGTCTCCCATCCAAGCAAGAAGAGGTAGCGATGCTTTCCCGCCCAAACGTAACTACCGCGTGGGATCTATCAGCGAGGAGATATCGCGGCCTCCTCCGGGCAGAGCAATGCCTGACCAACAGCAGCCGCCTTATCTGATCAGTCTGCCGTCCGATCTTGGCCAAGGCCGGGATGACTTTCACTCCGGCCCATGGCTCCAGGAGGGCATTCCAAAAATGCCAACGGCGCGCAGCTACCCGATTGTCGAAGAGTCTTACGTAGCTCAACCTGGGCCTGCGGCATACGCACCTCGACAGGCTTCAAACTGGCAACAGCCGCAAACTCGGTACTATCATCAGACGAACGATGGATATGCGGACACCCCACCAGCTGTGCCACCGAAGCTACCACAGGACGAGGCACCTGCGTTGGCGACCAACTTTAGCCGCCGGACATCGACTGGCTTTGCGGGCCCACGCAACGGTCCAAGGGTGGGCGATGATCCGGTCGAGATGAAGGGTGTGAGCTATCCTGGGCAGGAATGGCAACCAGACCGATGGGATTGAGCTCGAGGTGGTCAGCGTCTCGCTACAGCACACAACATACGTTGCTCGCAGTCCGAACTCATCGTAGTGGTTTTGACTTATGTTGGTTGGAAGCGGAGAAGGCAAACTCGCAACGTGGCGGAAAATTAACCTCTTCGGGGCACCTCTAAGAGCCAGCACAAATTCTTTGAATTTTGTACATAGTACCTAAAATCTGTACACAGAGTGATGCACATGCGTTCTCGAAAACCCCAAGCAAAATTGAGGAGATCCACAGAAGCTTCATTCCGACATGTATGGTCGTGATACCGAGAAATCTGTAGACGAAGACAAGTAGCTAATTCATGAAGTCGAAGTCGAAGTCGAATATCTCGGGAAGTTCCGTGGCGTCCCCAAGGAGCAAACCCATTGCGAAATCTTGCATTGCGAATCAGCGCCTTCTGCCATATTTGAAGCAGTTTCCAGAAAATTCGTCATGTCCGGCCAGAGACCCAGCAAGGTGCGCAGTATCAGAACCCGAAGACGATCTGATCGCAAATAACTGACTCAAAGCAACAGAAACGAAAAAGCACCGCTGATGGTGAGCATTACATCAGCACAGACGGCCAGAACACCACAAGACCTTCAGCAGTATATAAACCTACGAAAGGTCGTAAGCACACTGTCTCTATCGCGCTGCCAGGAAGCATAATCGCAAAGTAAGTCTCCAGTGGGGCGGTCGTGTCATATGGCTTGAACCAATCTCACACTGCCGCCTCGTGTGGACTCTCATGCACAAATATGTGATCATACTTTGCTGACCAATTCAGTGCCCAGACACCCGACAAGAAGACAGCACTGGCTGGACATATAGCTCGAGCATGCGCCGTCTTCTGCGTCGACGAGATCATCGTTTTTGACGATGGCCACGCCCCAACTGGACCACCCGAGCAGGGAGGATATACCGCTTTCACCGACCCCAACTTCTTCTTATACCATGTCTTAAGCTATCTCGAGACACCGCCTCACCTCCGCAGGGCACTCTTCCCGATACATCCAGATCTGCAGACTGCTGGTAAACTGCCCAGTCTGGATATGCCGCATCACATGCGAAGCGATGAGGACTGCGAGTACCGCGAGGGCATTACTACCAGGTCTAGCAAAGGCAACGACGGCAAGCCAGGAGTGTTCGTGGACTGCGGCTTACAGCAGGACGTCTTCGTTCCCCTGGTGCTGGAGCAGAATGTACGGGTGACAGTCCAACTACCAACACATCCTCAACGAGCTTCGAAGCAGGTTGTTGCGTGCAACGTTGTCTCTCCGGACCTTCCACGCGAGGCTGCTGGGTACTACTGGGGTTACAACATCCGGCAGGCATCATCGCTCAGTAACGTGTTCACAGAGTGCCCGTACGATGGTGGGTACGACGCAAGCATTGGAACTAGCGAACGTGGGCTCCCGGTCTCTTCCCTGGCAGACCGCACTTCCGACCGTAGCCTGCAGCCCAACTGGCAACACCTCCTTGTGGTATTTGGCGGCGTTGCGGGTCTTGAGGTTGCTCTCGCAAACGACCAAGAACTGCGTCTCGCCGGTGTACACGACGCTGCCGAGGTATTTGACTTTTGGATCAACCTTGTTCCTGGGCAAGGCAGTCGGACCATCAGAACGGAAGAAGCGGTCTGGGTTGGGTTGGCATGCTTGTCGCCGTTCATGGAAGCTCGAAATGCCAACACCTGAAGGCGTCAAGCTCGGAATAGTGCTCGAACGCGTTCTTCACGCCGACTTGAGACTGAGTTCGGAGCAAGCCGGTGCTGACAGTCTGGCATTGCATACCGCGCGCGGCAAGACCTTCCCAGGAATGGTAGACCGTGCAGCGCGTTCGTCGGACTGTGCTTGAGAAGGTGAAGGCCGTCGCGGGTATGTAGCCTCTCCAGCATACTACAGGAGGGTCGCAAAAAGAATGCAAGTGGGTCTCGGGTGTCAGTGCGCACTAGGCCCAAAACGGCTAGTCTATACGAAATTTAAGGTTGAGAAAGCGGACACTAGACGGCAATTCCGAGTCTACCGAGCTAATTAGTATGTAAAAGCCGTGATTCGCACTTTGGCTATCTATCTGTCTATCTACTACCGAGTATAGCCGCCCTCCGCGTCGATAACAGCTTAGTAGCGCGCCGGCATATTCTAAACGTATACCCGGACGTCGTCGATAGTAAGGGCCTCCTACTCGACGACGAATGCCTCCGTTAACTCGTCGCGCGTTTTCCGCTTGTGACTTTGAATAGCCAAAGTGCGAATCACGGCTTTTATACACTAATTGGCTCGGTAGACTCGGGATTGCCGTCTAGTGTCCGCTTTCTCAACCTTAAATTTCGGATAGACTAGTCGTTTTGGGCCTAGTGCGCACTGACACCCGAGACCCACTTGCATTCTTTTTGCGACCCTCCTGTACGTGTACCCACACTCAAGCTTCCTCGCTTACTCACTGCTGACACCTATACGGTCCTCAGTGTTCCCCGTCACATCCTCCTCCATTCGGAGGGGCTCCCGTACGCACGTGGTCTACACCCTCATGGCTCCTTGTTTCTTCGGGCAGTTGCCTAAATACACGATGTTCCAAGTCGAAATCGCGTTAAGACGTCCACATTTTTATGCGCTCAAGCAGATCTCAGGGTTCGGCACCAGATTTGCGGAGCTCTGTGGCTCTTGTGAATCCACTTTCGACCTGCCACATTGGTCTACCTGCAGGCAAGAATAGAACGACCTGGTGAAAACGAATCGTATCACGGCGCGCATTCCCGTTCAATGGCAGAACTGGCCGCAAAATCTGTAGCCACCAATTGGCGAGGCATGACCAGCTTGTGGTTCACATTTGCAACGATTGTATCATGTGATTTCGTTCATCTACAAAATGACGGCCAGGTTACACAGTTCTCGAGAGGTCACTCAATCTTCCTCGCAAACCGCAGACGATACCGTACTCGAAAACCGGCACGTCGTGGCTCTCCGATTCTTCGTCGAGCTCGACGAATTGTGGAATCTCCTTGGGAGAGTTTGAACCCCAAACCCAAAGGGCACGGACCTGTCAGCACCTAATTGTGCATTTATTACAGGGAGGGCCTGACAGTTCCATCTAGTGCTTGTTGGTTATACACGCGTACAAGCATCGAGTGGCTCAGGACATTCCACATCAAACGGCCTCATTCAACATTGTGCACCTCGGTTGGTAGGCGCGGCGAATCTTCGGCCACGTAGGCGTGTCTGCCTTGCGAAGAACGAAGTAACTGCACAACTCATCAGCTGCAGCAGCGGGCGACGGAGCAAAGCTTTATTAATTGACTAGCTCGCCCAGTTACCTTCACTGCGGCCCGCGTGTCCTCCTACACGCGCGTTGCCGGTCGTGCAATCTTCTCTCCACGTGCCGAAGCGTCGCTCTACAGATAACAGTCATCAACTCGTTCGATGATTAACCAGCTTGCACGTCGACAAGCTACCACTGCTATCCTGAATCACGAAATGGACATAGCATTTTTCGTGCTGTCGGGGAAGCCAGAAAGGTCTATGGCACACTTCGCGAGTGGTAGATCCTCCGGCGTGGTGTAGCCCGGAATGCTGGGAGTCTTGTGCTCTGCTGCCCTCTGCTGACTTTGCTTCTACAAGCCGCAGGCCACGCTTCGATATTGCTTGGCTTGTACCTCCACTTCACCGCGAAGCCATGTACAACACAGTGTTTGTTACATCGTGGAGCAGAAGGTTGATTCAGCCAGCATGCATCCCGACTGTCTTGGAATAGGTATTGGCGGAACTTTATATCGCAGACTCCTATGTCTGTCGTTGGTGCATTCACAAGTAACTACTCATCGACGAGCCAGTTGTTTATTGCGTGCTTCAGCGTACCCAACTTACCCGAGTCGTGAAGATGTCGCCGGCTGTCGAGTGGTCGCCCGGCACGAGTCAGTACCGGCGGCGGCCTTGGAGCACCCCTCTTTCTCGGCGAGCCTGGGAGTTTATGTCTTTGGTGGCGTTCGCGGTGAGCGAAATCTGGGAGCTATCTGCATGCAGCTGCTCCAGCCTATCAGCTCCTCTGCCTACAAGCTCAACGCCCGGAATGTGGCCGTGGTTCGCGAAGTCAGCAGTCAAGCGTCGCCCAGCGATCGATTTCTAGGATGACTACACCGCACTCAGGGCCCGTGAGACAGGGCTAGGGCTAGGGCTAGGCGATGACAGGGGTCTTTGCGCCTTGTTAGCTCCAACCGTTGGTACCTGGGTCGCCGTTGTATTTACTCCGCCGGACCTTTTGTACTCTGCGTGCTGTCCCCGCCTTAATTGCTAGCACATTCTGGTTATTTGCCGCGTTGAGAGCTGGAACTGTATGTAACGTGTTTGGCTCGACCCGAAGAACCCAAGGTTGCAGCTCATGACGTGCGCCGGCTCGAGCTGAACCATTATCTCTTGAGGGGGTACCCCTTCGTGTGTCGACCGGTACGTCCATCTAGCGTACTCCCAACGTCGGTAGATCAGGGCCGGATCCTTCATCTTAAAGCAACGCACGTTGCCAACAACCCTGCCGGATGGAACAGTTGGCTCATATCTTAACCTCGTATCCCCTCCCACCAACTGCCGCTCTTCACCACGCTATCAGTCTCGCCTAGTAGGTCTCGCTTCTTCAGGTTGTTGTGCACAGAGCATCCTATAATCTTTACAGCAGACTGAACTATCAAAACGATCTTCGCCTGCGTCGCCTACACTGATGCCTGGTCCCTTAAAGCTCTTGCTTCTATTACCAAGGCGTTGACAACACTACCTCGACACTCAAACAATATGGAGTCTATGGACTACAACTACTTTGCTGCGAACGGTCACCAAGGCTATCAGTTCATGAATTATGGCGCGGAAGCTGGTCTTATGCACAGTGGAGTTACCAACGACCTCGCAGGACCGGTCAGTCGAGCAGCAATAACAGAGTGAAGTGTGTATCTGATATTATAGGAACAGACTATGGAAACAGACCTCGACTCGAACGCCTTCATGGCCGGATCGTTCGGTTACACACAATTCGATGGCTCCCTAGGCGGAAGCACTGGCCTCACCCCGATGGCAACAACATCCGCCTCACCTTCACCACAACAACTCTCTCTACTCCCGAACAACTCGGTCGACAGGGGAATAGCGTTAGATCTGGACGACATGAATGACATGCCATCGGGCAGACGAGGTAGCAGCGAAGAGAAGGACAATCTCACCCCGGCACAATCTCGACGAAAGGCGCAAAACAGAGCAGCGTAAGACTAGAACACTAGCCTTCTGACGCAGCGGCAGTTTGGCTGACCTATTGGCAGACAACGAGCGTTTAGAGAACGAAAAGAGCGACATGTTCGCGACCTTGAAGCAAAACTCAACCTCCTCACAACCACAACCTCATCCCTACAATCAGACAACGAGCGGTTGAGACTGATGCTTCAACGAGCACAAACCGAAAACGAGATTCTGCGTGCTACCGCCTCAACTTCCCCAACGTCAGACCAACCACCGAAATTCGTCGACAACCCGACACAACTCCCACCACCAGCCCGTCCAGCTCGAAAGTCTTCCGCCTCACGTAAGAATAACGGCAGTAACAACGACGAAGCCTTCGACACCGCACGGCTAGCAAACGGTCTTATCTCGACAGAGACCTCACCAAGCAGCTGCTCGTCCAACAGTCGAAAGACCCTACTTTCGGCGAGTGTGACCTGGGACTTCATACAATCACATCCACTATACCTTTCCGGTGCAGTCGACATAGGAGAGGTATGCGAGCGGCTCAAGAAGATGGCACGGTGTGACGGCATGGGACCGATGTTCGACGAGGAGGAGGTACGCAAAGTTATCGAAGAAGTCGGAAGGAGCGGAGGTGACGAATTGATATGACCGCAAATCTTTTTACTTGCTCGACGGATTACTATCATCAACCCACAGTTGATTGTTCCTGGTCCTGTTAGGAGTTTCTGGTGCCTGTTTGCTTTGGACGAATGGGTTGGGAGAATGAACGCACGACTGGAAGAGTCGCATATACCCGGCACATTGGCCTTTGACTGACTAGGACTCGACCCAATCGAGGAGTCACCTCCTTCGGAGGAAATTTGACAGCATCCCTGATGGGATTTAGGTACGATCCATACGATACTAGATATGTTTGCTGGCCGAGAGGCTGGACACAACTCATCCACGGCTTCATATGTTTGTTCTCGTTGTTCAAGCAGCACAGTAATTCCAATATCTAGACTGTAATTGTAAAGAATGCAGGCCCATCGAACCGGCCATGCCGACTCGAATCACACGAAGACTACTGCAGAGTGAACAGTGTCAGGCCCGACAAGCCTTCAGGATCCCACGCCCCTGCGGCATCTTACACCGATGAGCTGCCTGAAGCTCGCGTTGTCGCATGAACCCTCTTGCCACGTCTGCATTACCCCTCGATGCAGGCAGACACGGCAAGCAGCCCATCACACCATTGGAAGTCGTCCTTCGGATGACCAGAATGGGCTCGTCAACCGGTGTGCCAATCAGAGCCCATCGCCATTCTCTCAACGGCCGTTCAAGAGCTCGGATACCTCCACTCATAAAACAGTCAACCCCACTCTCGACGCTACCACGGAGCTCGTGCATGCATAAAGGCTTGTGACAGCGCTGTTTCGAAGCAAGTCAGCACCGCAAAAGCTTGCTGGCAGTTGTTACATAAGCTGACTAACCAATCTCTGGCCTGCAGGATCCGTAGATCGTCCAATGGCAGATTCCTACGAAGGACGTGCATATACGCCCAGATCGGCTTCCAGGCCGGGGTGGTCACAGCCAAAGGATGTGAGATATGTGAATCGCCAAAGCGAGCCGCAGTTGCCGCTCGCCTGGAGGGAGCACCACGTCGTATGGCGAGATCTCGCTCGTCTAGGAAACAACGGTCAATCGGCGCGGTATGTTTGGCACTGACCGCGGTACCCGATGCACTACAGTCGTGAGGGCTCGTGACAGCCATCCGCCGAGTATCCGCTTGTATCCAATCCAATATGTGCAATAACTGAGGTGTCCTCGAGACCTTGAAGCGTCTATGTTCTTGTGTTCTGGGAATTGCTGGCTAGACGAGGTAGCGTCGTGGAAGGAAGCTGAGTGCCGAATTATGTGTTGTGTCCTTCCGACGCCCTCGCGATGCGATGCTACAGCCTTTTTCACAGTCTTCTCGAGTTGGACTAACACTGGTATGGGAAGCCCTCCAAAACATTGGTGCCGATTCATGAGTCATCCTCTGCAACCTCAATATTCTTCTTCTATGCCATATACACCTTTTGGTTCGTTGTAACCTTGGTCTTGGAAGGCCCTATAGGATATGCACCATGCGCCTCAAGATGTTGAGCCACTGCGAGATGCATGATGCTACATCGTTGCAATACGGCGAGTTCTGTCAGAGTACTTTATTAGCATCATCGGGACAGCGACTGCCGATGATCTTCCTGAACGATCAAGCGAGCTCCGATTGACGGTTCACAGATGGCCTACCCCACGGAGCAGATCACCCGTGGCCTGCCGTTTCCATATTGCGATCGAGATTAAGCGATAGCTTTCAGATAACAAGCGCTGTAGAGGGCACTGGCTCTTGTTTCAACAAGAATGGTTCGTCCCTCCATGCACCCGGGGAAATACCAGCTCTCGTGTCTCGGGTAGGCAGTCGAGATCGACGGTCTGCCTGGCAGCCGTCAAGCATCCTGGAGCATATGAGCTCCGAACCAGTTTATTTCGTGACGCCAACACTCGTCCGATGTTCGGAGACGTTCGAGCACCGCAAGGGGCCCCGCCTCGCTCCACCCTCATGGTCCCTTCGCAACGGACACAGCTCTTCCTTTTTCTTCAAATCTCCTGACTATGGAGGTCTCGCTTGTACCTCTCCTTAGCTCTTTGCGCCGTCTCGGTATAATCCACATGCGGCTTTGGATAGTCCAACTTCTCAAATTCAGCCTTACTCAACCGCTCGTACGGAGCGAAGATAGCTTTCCCCTTCACGGCTTTGAGCTCTGGAACCCATTTGCGGATGTAATCGCCGTCTTTATCGCATTTCTCGGCCTGGGAGATAGGACTGAAAATGGTATATGAGGGCTCCCAGCCGTTAGTGTTGTTGCAGAGGTCCCAATCGACGAGGTCTGCGCAGTGAAACATGTTAGAGGGTGAAGTGGAGGTGAAGAGGAAGAGGGAAACTGCTTACGTTCGACAAAATATCGTTCCCCTCTCCGGTAGTCGATTAGGAGGTTTCCGCTCAGATAACTCGACACCATCATCCGCAACCGATTGTGCATATACGCCTCGTGATTCAACTGCCTCATCCCCGCGTCGACCCACGGCACTCCAGTCTTCCCTTCGCACCACTTTTGCCAGCCCTCCTCATCCTTCTCCCATTGCACAAAGTCGAACTTCAAGTTCTGTGGCAGATTCATCGATCCGTGCGGCGTAATGACCATCATATGCCTGTAGAACTCTCGGAACACGATCTCGCGTACCCACGAGTCTACGCCAACGTCGCCTGCATCGAAGTGAGCACCTTTGTTCCATTGTTTGGTTCGCTGGAGGACTTCGCGCACGCTGATGATGCCGGAGGAGAAGTAGGGCGAGAGGCGGGAAGCGACGTCTTTGGCGGGCTCGATGCGGTGTTCGAGATATATCGAGACCTGTGAGCAACATCAGTACCCGCCCTACACCCATCGTTAAGTACGCTGCACGGACATTCTTGTCCAAGAAATGCCCCAACCGGTCCATGCCCGCATCATGCCCAGCAGGCCACAGCTTCCTCAACCGCTTTCTCTCCTCCTCCGAAGCGAATTGCTTGCTCTCCAGCATTTCCGGCACTCTCGACTCACACAACTTCTGAAACTGCTTCGATGCACCCTCCGCGTTCCCCTCGGGTGCAGGCACAATATCAAACAACTCCGGATGCGCCTTCGTTTCCTTCAGCCATGATTTGTGATATGGCGTGAATACCTTCATCGGCCCACCACCCTGTCCTTTGATCGCTAGAGGCTTAACAACCGTCTGATCGTGCTTGACCTCGAACGACAGATCCTTCTTCTCCTGAACGTGCTTCGCGACACTGATATCGCGGCGGAGCTCATCGACTTCGTACTCCATATTCGCGTATACGTGAGAGATATCGTTGTCTTCGATGAACTGCATGACTTTCGCAGTCTTCTGGTTGCGCTCCTCGGCCTCTATGATAGCGAGCGGGATGTTTTTCTCATCCAGCTGCTTCTTGAGGATCTTTAGGCTCTCGAGGATGAAGTCCATTCGTGCTGGCGAGGTGCCGTGCCACTCTACGTCTTTGGGGGAGTGGAGGTACATGGTGATCAAACTCCCGCTGCCCTCTTGCGCTTTTTGGGAGGCGGCATGTAAACCGATGTTGTCTTCCTGCCTGATGTCTTTCGAGCGGAACCAGTGCAGGACGTTCCGAGGCTTGTGGTCGGACTTGTTTCTCTCGAGTAGCTCGGTGAGGATGGCGTAAGGTGGATGTTGATCGATCTCTTTGCCGCGCGCTGGCGTTGGATGTCTGAGGTTTGGATCACCGTCGACCTTCTCTGTGCGTGCATGCTTGGGCGCTGAGTCGCCGTCAACGCTCTCGGTGCGCGCGTGCTTCTTGCCTTGTAGAGCCATCCTTGCTGTAGTCCGGAGAGGCTCGAAGGTAGGGACGAAACCGAAGCATAAGACGATGAGAAAGGACGGGAGAAGACAAACCTAGCTCTATGCACGCGACGGGAAGCTCTTGCACCCTTTTTGCTGCTGATGAAGTCACGACCAACGAAAAGAGGGCTCGGAAAATCGGTCCTGAGAGAGAGATCGGAGCTAAGATCTGGATCTCGGGTTGTCGGGTGGGGAACGCGTCATGCTCCCGACTGCATCAACCGGACGATGACCACCCATAAAACATGACTACCTTAGGGTGGCGGCTAACGACGAGAAGTGTAGAAGTACCTAAACATCAGTAGTATTGTAATGAAGAATGAGCTTGCTTCTGGATCTGGCAGTCGAATAAGAGAGCCATCGTGCGATTAAAGCCGGCGATCACCCTCGACTGTTCATGGATAGAAGACGCTTTGTAATCATGTCGTTCATTGTGAAGCATCTCTTCTCATTCTACCTTCCCCAACCGCTTTCAACGCTGCACTTCTAAACATCGATTGAAGTCGCGTCTCCACCATGCCCACCCTTCTTCCCGACCTCCGCTCCGCCTTCTTTCTCATCCTCCTGCCCACCCTCCCCGTCCAGCTCCGCCGCGACCTCATGCTCCGGCACCTTCAACTGCGCCACCTTGAGCACCTCCTTCTGCTCGTGGCGCAGCTTCGCTAGGCGCCCCTCGATGGCCTTCGCAGTCGGCTTTTCTGCAGCACAATACATTAGCGAACCAAAAGTCGGGTAGCGGAGAAGGGGCGACGTACCGGGAAACGTGCCGGCGATAGCAGCGCACTCGGACGCCTTGATTTTCTTGCCCAAGCCCAGCAAGAGCAGCTTGCGGTCGTTCTCGACCGTCCACTTGATCTTGGGCGTTGGAGTGCTGCGCGTGAGGTCGAGGATCTTGTATGGGTTGTCAATGGTGTTGTTCGGAGTGACAGTGTTGGCAGTGGTCGGCCTGGAGGCAGGAGCTGCTGGGGCGGTGGGGATGTTCGCCATTACGTGTAGCGAGGGAGTGGAGTGACTGTGCCGAAGGTGGTAGAAGGTACTGCAAGGTAGAGTGAGGTTGTCACTAGTTACTGCAGCAGTAATTTCTGGCTTCTCTCGTAGCAAGAGGGAGTGTTTGATGAAGATTGAAGTTCGAAAGCGGAGATTGTTTGAAAAGAAGAATGTGCTGAGGTTGAAATTTTGTTTCCAGTGTGGCAGAGGTGAAAGAAGGATACGGAAGCAGGACGCGGCACTCTTCTGGCAGATGTGCCACAATGGGAATGAAAGGAGACTAGCTTACTGTCATGTGAAAGAGGAAATGCAAAAGCGAGCGCAGAACAAACTGCAGAGCGGACACATCACTTGGACGAGACCTTTCTGTCCACTCACACGACCCAAGCAATGTATCTTTGCTCGCACGATGCTAATATGTGCTTGGTTTCTTCGGTAACAGGCCCGAGAGTTCAGAGTACTATCGTTGACGGCAGTAGCTTCATTCGTGGGTAGAGGCCGAAGAAGCGACGGCTCATCGACCACAACAAGGTGTAAACGATGCCTTTTCTCCTTCGCCAATACTCCAAACAGAGAGTACCACTATTGGTAGCAGGAGCCTCGTCGGTGTATTGAGATTGAGCAGGCGGTGGCTTGATGGGGACAGGAGCTGGGCACGATGCCTCATGTCCTCGCCGCATCGCTAGCGACGAGATCAGATCATCCACTGCGGAAGCCTCACTTACGATGAAAGCCCGGAGACGCGGCAGGCTCGTGAAGACAACAGCTGGAAAGGAAGACTCGTCTCATTTGCCAGATGCCTGGCCTGAAAGTACCGTCATTACATGTAGTAGTCTTCCTCGTGGGTAGAGCCAGAGAAGCGGCGATGATCCTGGGCCTTCGTCCCCTCACTATCGTTCTGCGATTGGGAGTAAGGGCGAGATACCTCAGTAATCCAGCATACGGCGTTCTCCCAGTATGTCCCTCCAGACGTGCCGTTCAGGCCATTGACTGTGATAGCTTTGATCTTATACGATTCATCGTTGTCTTCTAGCCCGCTCTCCAATTCGTGACCATCAAGGTCGCTGAAATGAGCATCTTAGATGCTCAGGAACGTGTACCTGTCCCGGTTCTCCTCCGCACGAACGTTGAAGTCGAAGAGGACGCGGCACGTCTTGCATGGATTCAGGCTTTGGGAGGCAACGCTAGGCATGGGCTCGCAGTATTGGCAATTTCACGCGGGCCGTTTCGTGGTTGGAGACTTGGAGTTGCGACAGATTCGACGACCAGATTGTCGCAGGTGTTGGCCTTTCGAACTCCAGAAGCCGGTGGCATGTGAAATGTGAAATGTCCATGTTGGAGGTGCAGGTGGCGTCCAAATTGAGTTGTGCCAACGCGGCGGCCATGCGAAGTTTACCCGCGATTGATAAAGTTGGCCGTGTGGAGTCTGCATATCGTGGAAGTGAGAGAAGGGGCGTGCTTCGAGAAGGAGGATGCCAACTTGATTCGCTTTTTCTCACCTCACCTGTGCCGGCTCGTGAAGGCGCCGACAATCCTACTTTGTCTTCAATCATTTGTCGTTACAGCGAGTGTGCAACAAGGCAGAACACCGCCGAGCTGGGCGTATCAGGTGGTGCATGAATTGCTGCACCCCCCGCTGCTGGAAAGTTACCAGGTACAGACGCGACGGAGGCTGGGACCTGCTTCCCGAGAGCACCTCTAATTGAAGTGCCATTGTCATCACCCACACCGGTCGCACCACTCCGCCAATATGATATGATCGCGCACGTCGACAACAGTATCTATCACCAGTACCTACTCGTTTGAACAGCACAAGCACCGCACCGCTGCTATACCGACATCGCCATGTTGCGGCCAGCGACGCCGTTGACCGTCATCTTCTTCCTCGCCTTCGTACTGCTACTCTTGAGCACACTCACCACGCCCGTCATCAAGGGCATCCCGTTGGGCAGTTACCAGGGCTATAACTTTGGCGTCTTCGGGTTTTGCAAAGATGGAGGCGAATGCTCGCAAATCGCTGTTGGGTACAGCACAGGTATGCGCCTCTGGGCCTGAAAGCATTGTGTTGGAAGCAACAAGACGGGATGGATATCCACTAACGCTTGCGTAGCCCATGCCTTTACTGGCAATCCTGCCGACGACTTTTTGCTGCAACAATCCACCCGCAATACCCTCAGCTCAATCCTTATCGTCCATCCCATCGCCGCCTTCCTTACACTAATATGTACGGGCCTCGGAGTCGCAGCGCATTTCCATGCCCCATCTTCGTCGCCGCGCTACCTCCTTGCCCTACTTATCTTCACCATCCCGACTCTCCTGGTGACCCTCTTGGCTTTCTTGGTCGACATTCTGCTGTTTGTTCCACATATGGCATGGGGTGGTTGGATCGTACTGGCGGCTACTATCCTCATCATCGCATCCAGCGTGGTGACGTGTGCAATGCGGAGAACTCTTGTGAGCAGGAAGGCGCGCAAGAAGCGGATAGCGGAGAATGCGGACATGAACGGAGCGGACTATTACAATAATTTGAACCAGACGCGCATGATGACGGACACAAGTGTGCCTCCAGTGTCTACGCTTCCGAGAGCAGATTCGCCTCCACCGATGTCGGGGACCACTGCGGGTGACAAGGGCACGCCTCAGTTTGCCGCATTCGAGACGAAAAATGGACAATCACGAGACGGGACGGATGCGATGATGGGAAGCACGGACGATAGGACACCTTTGAACCCGACACGAGATCCTAGCATTCGCTCGCACAGCTCCAACACCAGGAGAGAGTATATGCAAGATGTTGCACCACCAATGCCAATGGGCAGGACGAGCATGGACAGCCAGGGACGCCCGCGAAGAGACCAATACGGAAACCCTATACCACCGGATATGAACATGCCTTTGCGGCACCGTACCAGCGACGAGTCTTTTGCATCGAGGGGATCGAGAGGAGGGAGGGGCGGCTACGGGCCGGCTCCCAGAGGGTACGGCGCACCAAGAGGTGGCTATCCGCCAAGAGGAGGGTCTTACGGGCCACGAGGTGGATTCGGAGGCGGCCCACCGCCACCTGGCTGGAATGGCAGAGGCAGAGGTTCATATGGACCTCCACCACCTGGTATGAGAGCTCCAAGGCCTGCACCTCCGCCTGGCTACAGCAATTTTGGCAACGGACCGTATGATCCAGCGTATGCACCTGGAATGCGATCAGGACCTTCACCGACAATGGAGCAGCCTGCTCCAGATGCGTTCGTCGCAGGACCTATGATAGGACAAGCTATTGAGATGGACGAGCGAACAGGAAGTCCTGCACAACCTTCAAGTCCGAACCCGGATTCTTACGCCCAGAATTATGGTTTGAGAGACAGTGATGCGGATGTGGCAGGCTTGGTGGGTCTGCAGCAAGAGCGTAGAGGGAGTCCGATGAGAACAGCAAGTGAGCGTGAAAGTGGTATGCGGGGTCCGACCAGTGTCTACTCAAGTGAACAGTAAGTTGTTTTCAAGAATTCTACACTGTCAGCAGGTTGCAGAAATGTGCCGCTAATCCGCGACCAGATCATACATTCCACCTCGATCGGGGTGGGCACAGCCAGAAGCTCTCCAACCCCAACGACCCAACGTCTCCTCGCCACTAGCCTCAAACATGCAATCCTCCAACGCCTCCAGTCTCTCGCCCATCGCCTCCTCGCCCCTCGTCGGTAACGCAGTCTCACCCGTCGGCCCTCGCCACCATCGCGCGGGCTCAGAACCGTATTACGAAGACGTTGACCCCCGGTTCGCCGTCGAAGAGCCCTCCGACGATGGCTACATGAGCAGCCACCACAACTCTGGCGTCCCCAACGCTCTCACCCCAGGCGGCGGCATGACGCCAGGGGCTCTGGCGCAGCAAATCCCAGGCAACTACCCCGCCACACCAGGCGCGTCACAGCCTGTGATGCAGCCCCAGCAGCAGCATTATGGCCAGTACCGTACGCAACCCTCTGCCCCTAACCCCGCATACCTCCACCCCACCTACGCCGGAACAGCGGGCGGCGCTAACGGACCCGACAGCGACCCGAATTTAAACCCCATTGACCCGAACATCATCGCCGTTTCGAATCCGAACTCCACGTCCTCTCAGGAGAATCTACCAGATGGTGCAAGATCGCCAAACGGCGGCGGGAGCGAGCGAGCGAGCGAGACGAGTCACTTCACGTCTATTTCCGACCGGCCTGTGAACCCAAATTGGCGGCCTGCTTCGATCTCTGGCTCGCGCGCGGGGAGTGCGTACGGAGGTGGACCGCAGCCATCGCAGCAGAGGAGGAGGGACGATGTGATCTTGGCCGCGAACCCGGATTTCAGAATTCCGGGTATGGGGCCTGCGAGAGGAGCGGGAAGGCCTGGGGCGCGAGGTGGTTCGCCGGGGATGGGAATGGCGTCGAGTAGGGGAGGTGGGGGAGTGGTGCCTGGGGGCAGGTATCCGACTGACATCTGAGGTTCTCTTTTTCTGTTCAGGACAGCGGGCGCTTGAAGGAGAAGCACTTAGATATGTGCATGGGCGGGACGCGATGCGTTGATTATCTGGTAGTGTATAGTTCCGTCTTCCTTTCATTTGGGGTTACGGTTGTGGGAGCTGAACGGCCTTCATAGCTTAGGAGCGTGGTACATATGACGACCTGCACAACCCATTACACACCATGTAGATAGTCTCGACGAGCATGCTTGTTCCTCGACGTTTGCTGCTTTCTCCTTTGATGGGTCTGCAATTCATGGTGGACCGGCACGTCAGGCATGTCTTTTCCACGATCTGTCATTCACTTTCACATGCAAACCGAGCTAGTCTCTTTGCACTCTTGTGTCACGAGGCTAGCCGGGCACTGCCTATAACAATCGGACAATTTCGCATGCTTCTTCACTATCGACGCAACCTCAAATCCCGTGGCTCAACCACTAACACATACCTCACCTACCTACAAGTAAGTCTCGACAAGCCTTGCTTCACATCTCATAGTCCACCTCACTTACAACCTCAAAGAACACTGACCTCACCCCGATCGCCACGATGGCATCCACACCACCTCCAAGCGGCAACAACAACTACGGATTTCTCAATCCACGCCATGCTACGCCTCGCGTGCAGAAGATCAAGTGGGATGCGGAGAACGACGTAAAGCTTCTCCTCTACGGGCTAGGAAGGGAGATTTCGCCCAAGGAGTATGAAGCTATCGCCGCCTCGTTTCCTGGTAAGTCAATAGTGACGCGTGTTTCAGAGGAGATAGTGCGATGTGCTAATATATGGGGTGGTGTAGAGAAGCCGACTCCTAAGTCTGTGCAGGAGAGGGTTGCGAAGTTGAGGCGCGAACAGAAGCAGATGATTAGAGAAGCGGAGAAGGCTGACGAGGGGAGCGATGCGGGCCAGGATACCGGTTCGGAGGAGGACGTCGTGAAAGACGAGGATGGAGAAGAGGAGCAGTAGGAATTGAAAGTACGGTTCCGCGGCATCTTGATGGTGCTGTGGAGTACCAAGGAGGATAATAAGGGCATGAATAGACTCCTGACTGTGGAGTACTTGATGTGTGCATCTTAGTTACCTCACAATGATAGACGTGAAGCGATCATTCACCTCTGCTTCGACTTGTCCTTACCGTACTGGCAGCCTACGACGAACAAGGCCTGAAAGTTCTCCGTAGTGCTTTCAAAAGTCAGTAGGCCAACATCGACACATTGGACTCGGCTTCTGCTGTCAGATGAGGCAAACTTGAAGTCCGGTTGCCGCTTCTGCTGCTTGCATTGAACTCTACCAAGATCTTAGCCCATGACTTCAGTAGATCCGAGCATGATGGCCGGACCAGGCCGGTCATGTTTCCTGGCTCGGATGGGAAATAAGAAGAAGACAGATCGTCAGACTTGATGCCGCTCCGCAGGGTAGATAGACGGCTAGAATCCCAAGATATCAGCTTCCTCGCCACGTGTCGCTCTCGAAACGGCAAGCCATACAAGCAGGCCAAACAACGAAGGAAGTTCGCACATGTGTTCACGGCGCATGTGAATGGAGAGTCATGGCCATGCATACGCTATTGCTTGGCCGAGGATTGTGGCTGCGTTGTGGCCGCGTTGAGGATGCATCCAACGGAAACAGCCATGTTCGAGTGGTCCGACAGTTGACGTTCCAAGAATCATTCCTACCAAAAACGCACCTAAATGGTGATAATTGCCCACAACCAGATGGCCCAATTCTCGGCAAACCGACGCTGTTATTTTTGACTAGAAAAGGCATGTCTTTGGGGTGGCCAAATCTAGGGACGGAGCGAGCCTGCGCAAGTGGTTCCCGCGGCAGTCTCCTTCTCTCGTAGCGGCCGCGTAAGTCGGCTAGGAGGGGTGCACTATTCCGCTCGGCATGCCGTAGTCGCTGCTGTCAAATCTAGGCTCTTGCCGTGAATGTTTCAAGGGAGCGGATCCTGGCGAGCCACGAAGGTTTTAGCCAAGCTATAACACTGCGGAGAATGATCAGCGTGGCAGGAGACGGTGAAAGTCGAATCACATGGGGATCCTAGCCCACGCAGAGCTGACTTCAAACAGCCAAATCGACCTCCTTCGCTTCTCGAAGTTTTCTCGAGCAGTAGAAGACCGCCTACAACACCTCGCTTAAGGCACATGCGCTGCCCAGTGCTGCTGCAATCGCCCGCATTGACCTCGTTGATTGGCCGGGCTACCAGTTTTGCAGAACGCAAACGCCTCCGGTACCTTTTCACAAGACAGGCAAGTTCTCCGCACGCCAGTTCCCGCCCATGCTGGTCAGGGGAACACACCAGCATCGCCAGATTAGCTTAATTATTAACTTGCTTCTAGCGCTGGAATAACTGCGGGTTGAGCATGCACGTCTCATGGCCTGCATATCTGTGCTCACACTTGGAATCTTCCGGGCAACTGCACCATACGCTTGGGAGGTTGATGATCCGAGTTGTGGTCAGTTGATCTCATTGAAGAAGGTGACGGAGTGTCAATGCTTCTCGATTGAGCAACCTGCCCTGCCATTTTCCTTCCTCAAATATATGCGGCTCGTTTAGGGAGGTCTTATGTTCTTCTGCCCTGCTGCAACTCTGACTTTGCGACCCTTGATTTCGGTTTTAGAAAGACCAAAACCATGGCTGTGTTCCTTCCGTGATCAATTAGGTCCCTTGAGCGTGCTGCATCCGGATCGTTGGGACGCGAACACTCTGGAGTCTGGATATTCGTGGAGACAAACGGCTTGCACCACGAACACCGCGCGCGGGCTCCAGCTGCCAAACGACGTTGTGTCAGCCACCAGTATGGTGTTAGACAACAAATCCATCGCCGAATTGGTCACACTACCATCGACACTTTCACCACTCACGGACATACCCTCACTGCACCGAGGACTAATTGCAGTGACGTTCTTCGGTCTGCTCTCCCTTATCACATCCACAGCGCTGTTTCTACGGCTTATATGGCGGCTCATCAAGATTACGCGGAAAGGATCACATGGACATGGTAGCACACGAATAAACCAATTCGTCATACTCCTTACCAACCTCATCTTTGCGGATATCCAGCAATCATGCGCCTTCTGGCTCAACGCACACTGGCTCGCCACTAATTCCATCACCATCAACACCTCTACCTGCTGGGCACAAGGCTGGTTCGTGAGTACCGGCGACTTGGGCAGCGGTCTGTTTACCCTCGCGATCGCCCTTCACGCATTCGCAGACATAGTGTTTGACTACCGTCTCGGCCCTCGCAGCTTCGGCGCAGTAATCGGCTGCCTCTGGATCTTTAACTACGCCCTCCCGGTAATAGGGATCGCCATGCACCCGAGCGAGTTCTATGCTCGAGCAGGCGCCTGGTGCTGGATCAACAGCGAGTACAACACAGCACGCCTCTACCTGCACTATTTCTGGGTCATCATCTGCGAGTTCGGCACCGTGATCATCTACAGCGTTATATTCCTCATTCTCCAGCGCCGTGTCCGGAACTCATTTTACGCCAACTCGGAAACTGCCGTCAGGGCTCAGAGCGCAGCGAAAGTCATCATCGTCTATCCGATCGTATACGTCGTCTGCACACTACCCTTGGTCAAAGCACGTTTGACCGCTATGGCGAACGAACATGTCTCTTTCGTGGAGCTCTGCATCGCCGGCGCTATGATCACGTCCAACGGCTGGCTTGATGTTCTGCTCTACACGCTCACCCGTTCTTCGTCTATCTTCAACCCGAACGACGATGCAGATTCGCAGAAAGGCGTGCTGGACACCTTCCGCCACCGACCCGACCAAGCATTCGGCACCACTACCGTCATCGAAGCCGGCAAAGTCAAGCGATCGCTCAGTCGACGCGGCCATGGATCGCAGAGCGGTTTCCACAGCCGGACAGGCAGTACAGAAGAGTTATGGACGAGTACAACGCTGCAGGGCGTCAAGGCAGACACGACAGTGGTAGTGCAGTCGGATCAGCTGGAGCTGGGACCGTTGAGGAGGCCTCCGGCGCCCGTGGAGGGGGAAACAAGCAGTGTGGGAAGTGCAAAGGATGAGAGGACAAGGTTAGGGAAGATGTACGGGAAATGATGGACTCTCTGGGCAACGACGGGCGACAACAGTACTTCGTTGATGTGTAGATATGTGATGACACCTGACGTTTAGTGATACCCAATGTTGTTTTTGTGTACAAAACACCTCTACTATTCCAAGCTGCGTTCTTTGTCTTTCATGTTGCTGTTGAGATGGATGATTCAGCAGTCCCACCCATCGCTTCCTTCCTCCTCTTCGTCATCTGCATCGCTTGACTGATCGTGGCCGAGCGCCTCGCCCTCTTGCCTTGATGGCTGAACCTCTAACAGCATGTTGCGCAGTGGAGTTGTCAAGCGCTGCTCACACTCCGACTCAGGCACGCCTTCGGTACACTGACGTTCGATAACCCGGAACCTCGATCCACGTCTTGGACTGACACCGGTCAACTCTCCTTCAAGTACTGTTCTGGTTTTCCGTCCTGGTGCTGATGTGTGCTGCTGGGTGGGAGACAACGCCTTGGGAAAATCTCTTTTCTCCCGTACCTTGTGCTCCGTCGAGCTGGCATGTTCGTAGTGGCGGCCTGCGGAACTAGCATGAACGGGAGATCGAGGGAAGAATTCATCGTCACCAGTCCAGGAGTCCGTGGACGTGTCATCGGCTCGAACCAACGTGCGGGGGGGTGGAGAAGGCAACAGAAAATCGGGCACCGCGCTCGCTGTGGAATCCTCGAGTGGCTGTCCAAATCTCAGGAACGGGTGAGGTTTGGTCAGGTCATCCACGCCATGAAGGCGTTTTGGCTCAACATCGTCGTTTGAGGCTTCGCCGTTGCTTGAGCTACTTGTCGTAGTCGAGCATTCTCGAATGATGTATGTACGCCCTAAGTCATGGAAGATATGCTGCACTTTGTCTGCGTGTGACGCTCGTGGCGGTGTGCTGGTCAGTCCAGCGACTCTGGCGGCTGCACGGCGACGACTGGTGTCGGCAGGGCTGCCATTGGTGCTTACCAGAACACCTGATTCGATGTGCACATGCTGGTTCTTGACAGGAGGCCTCTTCGCGTGGAGTCGATTTGGTCTCTTCGTCCTCAGAGGCGAGAGCAACGGGAGCTCAGGGTATGAGACTTTGTGTTTAAATGCTAAGACAGGTCAGCAGATGGGAGATATAATTGAGATTCCGAAAGTGGCTGCGGACCAGGCGAGTAATTCTCTTTATCAGAATGCTGCTGGGTGGAGATATCCATTGGTCGTGATGCTGTCGTGAGGTATGCGTGCTTTGGTAGTGTGTTCTTGTTGTCTGTGTCGGTATACTGGAGAGCTACGTATAATCAACAAGCTTCTTGCGACCATGCTCTTCGGTACTGCTGTTGATCGCCCTTGTCACTTGCCGTTGTTGGGGTAGTAAGTGGCAACAACAACCCCAAAGATGGCCATCAGGCCTGGCAGGCACGCTCGGCCGTGCAGAACAAGTAGAGAAATGTAGCATTCGTCTCGATACCGCTGACGAACCAACAGGTGCGCGACGAGGACTGTAGTAGAAGTGTAACTTGCTTGCGGATGTGACGGGGTAGACTGGTCTCCCTGGAGTCAAGGACCGGTTTGTGCAATGGCTTCGTGAGCATGTCAGCGACACTGGTATTTTTTGAGATCCAGATGGGTTTGATGACGTTCTCCTCGACCAGCTCACGGATGTAGTGGTAGCGGATGTCAACGTGTCATGTTCTCGCGTGCGCTTCTGGATTCTTTGCCACCTTCACTGCTGATGAATTATCAATGTACAGGTGAGTGGGCTCGTCAGACGATGACCAAGCGGGTTGAGTATGTAGCCGCATCTAATGCTTCTAAGGGACTAATGTGCAGCTAAACTCGTAGATGAGTCTATCATCAACAGCCTCGTTGCGGAGCAGGCTGGATGGACGGGGTTTGTCTCGGGTCTGTCGGTTGAACGAGCGTTCGGGGAGTAGTATAGTGGTATCTTGCTCGGAGTTATGACTGAGAACCAACTTGCTGCGAATCTGGCGTTTAGAAGGCTTTGCCAAAGATCTCGACACGGATAAATGAAAGTGCGCTGCCACACCTGGCGCTGAGATAGCATCGACAATGTCTTTGGTGGAAGAGTACTCCCGCCCACGATTTGACTGAGGACGGGAGTCTCGTTTCAAGCTCGCTTGAGTCACGAGTGGGCTTTGCGGCCCTTTACGCCCTCCACAACTTCGTATGCCCCTTCATTACGAAGCTCTCATCCGCCAACGCCCGCCTCATTATTTTCCCATCCTCAACGCCCCTCGCTCTCGCCTTCTTCGCCTCCGGTAAACTTCCAAAACTAGTAGCATATTCCGCTACGGATGCTACTAAAGCCTTCTCCATCGGCACAAAGGCGTCGAAGTTCAGGTTGTCGTAGTTGTCCAATGCGGTATGATAGTTCGGATCACAGATCTCGCCCTGCTCACCACCGAACTTCTCGTACAACAGCCGCGTCTTCGTCTCGTCTGCGCCAGTGAAGAGGCCACCGCACGGGATACCATTGTCAGCGAAGGCTTGGTAGTCGCTTCGTCCATCGAAGGCGGTGGCGGTGATGTTGTAGCCGCGACTCTTGAACCACTTGCGGTAAAATGTCTCAACTTCTGCGCTTCCTGGTGGGCCGGTGAGGTTGTATTTGCTGCCGTCGCCGTCGAAGGTGGCAAAAATATAGTTGGGCGAGGCGATCATGTCGAAGTTGAGGTAGAGCTTAATCTTGTCGAGCTCGCCCGCGGTGTCGTTGAGAGTTTCGACGTAGTGGGTGGAGCCAAGGAGGCCGAACTCCTCGCCACTCCACCAGCAGAAGCGGACAGCGTTGTTCGTGCTGTAGTTTGAGAGTTGGATGGCGGCCTCAAGGATGCCGATTGTGCCGGAGCCATCATCGTTTATGCCCGGGCCGGCGAAAACGGAATCGGAGTGAGCGCCTAGGGCTAGAACGTTGGAGTGGTCGCCGGCGATGGTTTCGGCGATGACATTGAAGCTGAATTACGTCAGCCTGCTGCATGGTTTGATCATATCTTGTGGGTACTCACGTCGTGACGTTACGGATATCGCTCTCTGTCACCACTGTCCCGGTCACGCTACCACCACCCTCCAGAACACTGAGAATCGACAGGCCATCGGCCTTTGCGATGCCTACAGTGCCAACGTAATCGCCCTCCGGGCGTGGTGGCTCACCCAGTGTCCCACCAGTAATCGCACCTTGCTCATTGTTGTAGATGATAGCTGCCAAAGCTCCAGCAGCGCCAGCCAAGGCAGACTTCAGGCCAAACTCACATTCGCCTCTCGATATCAGAGCAATGCTGTCGGCCACTGCATCAGGATAATCGCTCGCTTCGCAGCCCAGATTGTCTACTGCAATGATCTCTTCCTCGACCTCCGCGCTTGGAGAATATTCGAACACCACGGACTCTATTACTTCACCGGCAACCTCCAAGGAGCCGTTCGATTCAGAGTAGAGCGCGATGAATGGTTGGACCTCGTAGGTATAGTAGTCGCGCAGCTGGTCCAGATACCCAGTGATCCAGTCAACGGTGAGGTTGTGGCCCTCTGAGCTCATCACACGGTTGCGATCTGGCGTGCTGTAGGCGATGTCCTCCAGCTCGTGGGCTTTTGTCGAAAGAGCTTTCTTGCTGATGGCTTTCTGCAAAGCCAATGCCTTGACGGGTGGCAACCTGCTTCTGTCTTCTTGGGAGAGGACAACGGTAGCTACCGCCGCCCACAGCAGAGAGCAGGAAGTAATAGTAGAACGCATCCTTGCTCTGTGATATGATCTTGCGAAGAAGAGACGGAGGAAATGTTGCGAGAGGGGCCTACCTGTGGTACTTAACTTTCGATATACATGCAAGGCTCAGCCAAGATTGTGATTGAGTTCTCCTTCCTCGGCCTGGTCTTATCATCAGCAGCAACCGCTTTCTTGGCGAGCCTGGACACAAGGTAGGTACCTGCATCGCCGAGATTGGCGCTATAGTGACCTTGAGCGGACTTGTACCTGTAAGAGCAGGAGACAAGCGCTTCCAAGACAGCCAAGGGCCAGATTGGCGGGGAAACCGATCTTGGTAGTGGGTGATCGTGCCACCTTGCTATCGCTGTCCGTGCCGTCGAGGTGGGAGGTAGCATCGCAGCTGCAGGTGGATGGACAGTCGCAGATGGGAGACTGGTCGTGTGACGTTGAAGGGAGCTTCACGTCGATGGAGATGGAGACGGAGGAGCACAAGATCGAGCTTCAGGAGGCACAGCGATCTCACTTCGCTTCAGTCTCGGAGTTCGAGGAGGGTCACAAGCTTCTACAGCAGGTGATGAGAACACCGGATCAACATTCGGTTGACGGAGAAGGAGAAGGAGCAGGATCGCCCGCTCGCAGATTCAACCAACGCTCCTCGAGGAACCCTTCAGTATAACCGTCCTCGACCATCTCCAAGGTCGGAAAGGCGAACAGATGCCTCTGATGACAGCCTCCACGAACTCTTAACAAACCACATTTTCGAACATACGTTAGCGCGCAAACCCATCTACAGCGAATCAGCTCCAGGCTCCAAATCTGGATGTTCTCGAAAATCGAGAGCAAACACATACAGCTACAGTCAGGGCAAACGATATCCACCTCTCTTCGGAGGATGGAGAATAGACAATGCGGCCTGCCAAACGTATCAAGTTGACTTCAGATGTGTTCTCGACCTCGCGAACTATGAAACGAAAGATTGAACATGTCCTAGTGCGTCCTACCTCGGAGCTAATTAATCCGATCCACTTCACCATGAGATCGAGATATCCAGTAGATGGATCTGGGGCTCATGCATTCGAGCATCACATCGATTGACGGACAACGACGCCTGGCTGAACGACTGCATTCATTTGAACAGTACTGTACACACACCACCCACGTCGTCCTGATGAACACCCTTCAGTCCTCCTCCTGATAACTAATCTTCCGCATCTCGCCCAAACGATGCCTCGCCGCACTCAGCGAGTTCTCCAGCTGTAATATTTCGACCTGTTTCCCACACATTAGCACACCACCACCACATTAGATAGGAACGGAGGACTCACCTGCTGCTCCATCTGCCGCACTTTGAAATCATGCCCACTGAGCCCCGCATAATCCACATCCCCTTCCTCCTCTCTCCTCCTCCCCTCAATAATTCCCTGTACCTGCCTCACCAATCCCCGACAAGCCTGCGTGACTGCCTTCGAGCACTCCTCCAACCGCTCCTGTGTCTTGGACATGAACGTCGCCTTCACCCTTGATGCCGCTACGAGCTGTGCTGTACTCGCGGCAACGTCGTTGGAAGCGACGATGAGCTGTTCAGGCGAGTTCCTGCCGCTGATGACGCCGTCGGCAGTTTCAATGAGGGTGTTGGTGCTCCGCGCTACGGCCTTGGCGGCGGAGATGAGCCCTTCAGTCCAGCGGTTATTCTTCTTGTAGAACTGTGCGCGGGACATGGAACTGCCGCGACCTTGCTGCACAATTTCCTGTTGCGAAGTCGTCGCTGCGCGGATGAGTTGGGCGATTGCGTTCGTGACCGCAATAGCGGCCTCGAGGATGGAGTCGTGGATCTTGAGTTCGTAGGTACTATACTGATCACGGGGTTTATTCATCAGTTTCGTCAGCCGCTCCGTAGCGTCCTCAATAGCTTTCGCAGCGTTGGTCATCTCGCGGTCCACGAGCTCGCCTAGGTCACCGGAGGTGTTAAGTTTACTCTTCGGCGCAAGCGCATCAGCAAGTTTGGAGAGGTTGTTTAAAGCGACTTGGACATCGTTGTTCTTGTTGATGACCACATCTGTCTTCTGCAGGTCTTCAAGGTCAGAGAGGCGATAGGACATGATGCCGCGGAAGAAATCGACCGTACTTGAGGCAGATCGCCGTGCGGCGGACACAAGCTGGTCGGCTTTCTTGTCGTCGCTGGCGAAGCGCGTGAGACCTTTGGTGTTGGATAGGACGTCGGCGATGGCGTTGGCGAAGGTATGGGTGGTGCGGATGACTTCGGATTGGGTGGCGTTGGGGCCGTCGGCGATGAAGGCGTTGAAGGCGGTGCTGAATTCCATGGCGGTGCTTTGCGCCTTCTCGATCTGTGAAAGGACGTAGGGTCCGCTGGCGTTCTGGTTGCCGGCTTGCATGCTACTGTCGAGCTCGTACAGCGCGTCGTCTACTCTTTGAACGCCAGATTGCAGGACCGAGTCGATGATGTCGTTGATCTTACGGATATTCTCGAGGAGCATCACGTCGATCTGCTCGTCCATGGCTTTGTCGGTTGCGCCATTGCCGTTGCGCAACTGCTCGACCTCCATAAGAGCTTGATCCATGCCTGCTTTGTAGATTTCGAGCTCTTCTTCTCGCTCTCGCAGTTGGCGTTCGAGGTCAGAGCTGCCTTCACCAAGCTTCATCTGGGTATCATCCAACGCGCGAGTCTTGTTGCGAAGCGCCTCTTCCAAATCGGCAATTTCGCGATTGTGTCTCGAGAGCATAGCAGAAAGCTCGTTGCCTTTCCCACGCTCAGCGTTGTCTGCCCGATCCAACGCCATTCGCAGTTCTCGCTTCAGCTTCTCCAACTCATCCTTGTGCCCGCCTGTAGTTCGGTCCTTGTCATGCAGCGCACGATCTCGTTCCCGAATCATATCTGCCAGCTCCAGATTTTTGGTCTTCAGCTCCCGCTCCAGCTTCTCACGCTTGCCAATCGCCTCTTGCGCTGAGTTGGCCTTGAGTTGCACGCTCTTGAACTTCTGCAGCAGCTCCAAGTGCTCCCGCCGTAATTGACTGTACAGCTTCGCAAGAGCCTCGTATTTGGTTCGCCATGTGTTGACCTGCTCCTGCAACGCACGAATCTGGTCGTCCTTGCTTTGCGTCTGCTGCTGAAAGTTCTGCTGCAGGTTCGCCAGATCCGTCTCGAGACCCTTCAGTCGCCTGTCGTACTGCTCTAGCAGAAGCTGATCGCGCTCGTACTGTGCCCGAGCATTCAAGTTCTCTCGCTCCAGCTCCGCCATGCGACCTTGTGTCTGTTGCGCATACTGTTCCCGCTGCAGCTGCTCCAGCTGAAGTCTCTGTTGTTCAGCCTGCAACCGCTGCTGCTCTTCGAAGTCTCGTTGTGCTTGTAGCTGCTGCTGTTCTTGCTGCTGCCTCGCCTGTTCCCATTGTTGCTGAAGCCTGACCTGCTCAGCTGCGTATTCGTCCTGCTGTCGCGCTTGCTCGTTCTTCCAGAATTCGTTGATCGGCTCGGGGTCGGTGTTCTGTGTCGGCGGAGGTGTGTCTCGTGGTTTTGTGACGGGCTCGTTTCTCGGTCGTGCAGGTAGCGCAGGTGCGGATTCGTCGTCGGCGAGGAGGTTCGGAGGGTCTTGCGGTAGCTTTGGTACAGTGATGAGAGAGGTGAGGTATCGCAGGTTCGAGCACTCGTAGTAGAACCTGACAAGGCGGTAATGCTGCGCATCGTATCTGCCTCTCAGCGGACTGAGTGCTTCGTCGTCGCCGAGTGTGGTGTGCATGGCTCGCAGCATGCTCGTAATGAACTTGTAGATGCCATAGCTCTCCGCGACCAGCGGCACCAAGGCACTGATCCTGCACTCGTTGTTGGAACCACTGCGGAAGTGCGCAAAGATGAGCTTCTGGAAGCTGTCGATCTGGTCCTGCAGGGTCATGAGATCGGAGATGGTCTCGTAGCCTTCGTTGGGATCGTTGATCGACTTCAGTGAGATGTACTCCTCGTACTCGAAGGTGCCGTTGAACTCCGGGTGGTTGCGGTGGAACTGCAGCTTGGAGATGAGGTAGTGGATGTACTCCTGGATCAGCGGCGCATACCCCCTCATCCCGTCCCCGCCGCTGATGCCCCCGACCAGGCCTCGATTCAGACTCTCGAGCCAACTCGCGTGCTGCTGTGCTTCCCGGAGTGCGACGGGGTGGCCTTCCTGCAGCACTTTGTGCATCGTCTGGAGCGCTTTGAAGGTCTGGATCTCGTCGGCCATGATGGGCTGGACCTTGATGCCATTCCAGAAGCTCTGGCTGCTCTTGTGGTCCCACGTGTACACGATGCATGCTCGCACATGCTTGCGCTTGGGCGCCGTCTCCTCGATTGACGTTGCTTTCTTGATGTTGGTCGCCAGCTCCGTCTCGGATTTGCTCAAGTCGACGTTGCGCGACGTTTGGTGGAAGGCCATCTCGGGCAGGCAGGGTGGGGAGGATAACTGAAAGGACAGTGAGGCAAAGCAAGCAAATGTGAAGGAAGTCCAGATATCAGGCAATGCTATTCGCCTCGGAGGCTGAGAGCTCGAGCCGCGCCAGCTGCAGGGCTTGGCGCAAGAGACTTCACTTCCTACGTGTTCCATCTTCTACCAACAACCTGCATGGCAAAGATGCAAGAACAGCGCGGAAGCAGGTGTTGGTGCTATGTCTATGCGTCGTACTAACAACGATACACCAATTCGCCGTCGACCAATATCCTGACCCACGTAAGCTCGAAAACAACCCAGCTACCTTGCGCCAGGCATGTGCTATCATGAAAGAATGTGTACATTATTCCTGGCCTCTCGCCTATCCTTCCTCTGTCAGTATCGCCCCATCACGGAGAACAGAGCAAACTTACAAACCTTCCTCTCGAATCTCTTCGCTCTCGAGGCTGTATGTCTCACAACACACCCCTCGCATCCTTTTCTCCATCACTTCCCTCGCCTTCCTCCTTCGGCAACAGCTTAGAATCGCTACCCTTACTCTCGTCATCCTCACTCTTCTCATCCTCCGTATCGCCATCCACATCACCGCCTCTTTTGGCCTCCTTCGGCACCCTATTCCCATGCTTCCCCTTCTTGACATTCTCGACCTTCTTCCGCCTGGCCTCATCCTGCTCCTTCTCCGTCTTCTTCATGATGCCCATAGCCTTGAGCAGCGCTCTGGTGTCATTTCGAAGCGTCCCGGGCTGCTTGTGGATCGGGGAAGGATAAGTGGGACGGTTCGATCGTGGCGCAATCCTGGCGCGTTGTTCCGGGGGAGTGCGTTTAGAACCCGGCGTCTGTGAACGCTCTGGCGTGCGAGGGCGACGGGGAAGAGGTGGCCTCTTATAGGGTCCTTCGGATTCTCCGCCAGCATCATGATGTGATCGACGCGTGGGCGTGGCACGACGTCGCCATCCCTGGGCTTCCTCGGCTTCGCGCGTCTCTTCGGCAGTGGCAGCGCCGGGCATGATGGGTGGATCGACTTCAGGTTCAGAGTGCGGGCGGTCTGGAGAAGCGGCATGGGGAAGCCAGCCGGCGGTTTCGTCATCTTGTGTGGTATCTGCTCCGGGCGTTGTTGGCGGGCCATCTCCGGTGTCGGTCACTGGCTGCTTTTTGAACAACTTCCTGGAGTCTTTGCCCAGTGGACTATCGCTGGTACCGTTTCGTTGAGCCTCATCTGTCTTGCCACCCGGTGCTCGACGAGTGCCGTGTGAGGCGCCATTGACCGGCGGCTTAGAGGTTTCCTTCGTATTCGGGCCGCCTTGCGTGGAAGGGTTGCTTCGGCCACCCAGGTGGAGCTTCTCGCCAGTCTTCCTGACCAGACTTTTGACGCCCTGGCGGAACAATTCTTCGGGGTTTCGGTTGCCTAAAGGGTCCCAGCCGGGTGGCATGGGCTTGCCTCTATCCTCGGTTCTAGGATCAGCGAATGGGTCACGAGTGTCGCGTGAGCCAAAACTCCTATGGGTGGGATTGAGCCCGCGTCGTTTGGACTTCCCAAGATCAGAAGCTGGCTTAGCTGGCGTAGAAGAGTCGCGCGCAGCTCCATCTTCAGACCCGGCCGGCAGGTTCCTGCTTCGGAGAGGATCATCTTCAGCCCGCCGTGCCTTCTGGGCAACCTCGAACCTCCGATGGTAGTAATTTCCAGGGTCAAGCTCATACAGGTGCCAATACGGACGACGCCAGGGCTGCACAACTCGGGCGCCTGCCCAGGGGCGTAAACCGGGCCATGGGGACAGCTGGGCCGGACGCGGGTATCCCCACAGATCCATCACGGGGGTATTGGCTATGCCCCAGTAGCCATTGTAACCAGTACGCCTGGTTGCGCGAGGACGGCCGAAAAGACCGGGGTTTACCGTGTTATCTGGGCACCACAGGTCGCCAGAGCCAAGTGGGTTCCACTCACAGCAGCCAGCGCCATCGCCGGATCGAAAGCCAACCACGCCTGATGTACCCCATCGTGTGGTCTCGCTGTTATTTCTTGGCGACGAAGTGTGCGGCCGTCGAGAAGTGCAAGGGTCAGCACTCTGTGCACGCCGGCGAGGTCCAGCGCCAGAACGTCTGTACCCTCCAGCAGCGGCTGCGCGAGCGCCGGGCGAGAGTTGCCGACCTGGTTGTTGACGGATGGTGCCGGGTGCAGGCGTCTGCGGATCTTTGTCAAGCCATATGCCTGTTTTGCGGTACGTGTCGAAAGCTGCAGCACGAGCGGCAGCAGAAAGCCTACCAGCTTTTTCTTCGACGACGTAGCTTCGCCGTCTCACGATCCTGTCTCGGTCAGGCATTTCACGGCCGTCTTCTCGTGTGTTGACGGGCGTCAGGAGGCCCTCGTCGCCTGGTGCCGTGGACCGATCGAAGCCGGGCAATGGCTCTGTTGGTTGGGCGTTCTTGACAGCTTCGTCGAGGAAGCGATCGGTGGCTTCGGCAACAGGTTCGGTGTTCTCGGCACCAGATGCGGGATGCTCAGCAGATGAAATACCAGACAAGAGCTGAGCCATCGCCTCCCCAATGTTGGGTTCGTGAGCAGAGACCGCTTCGACGCTGAGAGTTTGATGTCTTCGAATAGCATTCTCAGCTTCCTCGCCGGAAGCAGTGCCGTTGTCGATCGAAGGCCTGTCGAGTAGAGGCCAGTTCGTCGGACCACGAACGGACTCACTGACCTCATGGCTGTGCTCGTGTGTGTGCTTCGTTGACTGCACAAGCAGTTCCCTTTCCGAACGTCTCAGCTCCCGCAGCTGTCCTGATGGTGTGCGATGCTGCATTGCCGGCCGCTTCGCCTTCTTGTTCCACAATAGCTCCCGCTCCTCGTCATACTTCGTGACATTGTCGGTGGATGGCCCAGCGGCGGGCTCAGTACGCTCGAAAAAAATACCAGCTCCGCCCATAGGTCTAGCCACGGCTGCACCAGCAACTCCAGCCTCGCCAATCTCGTAACCCGGCTCAGGAGTCTGTATTGGTGTCAGCCGTTCCTCATTTAATGGCGCTGGCTCAATGAATGTTACTGGCTGCTGATGAGCACGCCCTTCCTCCCGTGTGCAATTCTCTCTCCCGTGCTCATCCTCCACATGCCCCGATTCGTCTGTCACGCTTGTGTGACTTGTAACATCTCCGTGCTCTGCCTCGTCCTCGTCACGAGATTCATCTGCTCCGTCAACACCATAGACCCGCCGGTCAGCCTGCGCGTTATTCCTCGCCACATATTCCGCACCGTGTTCGAGCTGCCGCCAATGAAGCGTGTCGTCCGGACGGTTGGTGGAGTCCTGTAATCTTTCTTCGTATTGGCGCCGCGCGCCGCGCCGCTCGTCTTCGTTGTCGACGAGGATGTCTGTCACTTTGTCCTTGAAGGGGCCCATTTCGCCAGGAGGTCTGACTGAGCTTGAGGGCTTGGCGTGCTTGCTTGTGGATGTTTGGGTGAGGGTATGAGGATGTGGTGGTAAGGTGAATTGAGGGGCGTGGGTAGTATCGGATGTGCTTGTAGTAGATATGGTAACGCCCAAGTGAAAGGACGCTGCAATACGATGTATAGTGAAGCAATGTAGCGGATGGACGTATCGGATGGATGTGATGATGCTGTGAAGAGACGTGAAGAGAAAATGGAGGAGCTGAGCGGTAACAGTTTGGAATGTTTTGATGGGATCTGCTACTTCGTTCAGTATCTAGTCACGAACGCAAGTGCAGATGACTACCTGAGCAGGAGCTTCCGCTGTAGCGAGGTAACCGCAACCCGCCCTCGGTATTCCTTTCTTCAACTCATCCTTCTCGCGTCTTGCGCAGCTTAGTGGCCAGCAAGAGCGTACGCCCGCCTGCGATCCCTCTCCTCAGCAATAGACAGCTTCACGCCCTTACCCTTTGGCAAGCTGATCCATGGCTTCTCGCGACCGATGACGAAGACGTTGGACTCACGAGTAGCGAACTCGTTGTCTATGGCGTCCTTGATGTGCACGATGTTGAAACCTCCGTCGTGGCGCTCACGATGGGTGATGACTCCGACACGGCCCATATTGCGACCACCGGTAGCCATGGCGATGACACCAGTGTCGAAGCGGATGAAGTCCTCGATCTTGCCTGTGGAGTATGTCAGCACCTCCGCTTACGAGCGGGATGGGATGCCCAATCTTACCGGTGGAGAGATTGATCTTCACAGTATCGTTGACCCTAATGGCCGGATCTGGGAAGCGGATCCTGATTATGTCTCAGCATCTTTCTGACTAAACTGTCTCGCTAATAGACCATAGGTCAAGCGCAAGGAGAATAGAATGGCACTTACGTGCGAGCATCGTGTGTGACCAGGAACGGGATGCCGCCCTTGCCCAGTTGTACCCTCTTGACCTTGCCGAGCTTGTACTGTGCCTCCTCTTCGGTGATGCGGTGGACGGTGAAGCGGCCCTTGGTGTCGTAGACGAGGCGGAAGTTCTCGCCCGTCTTCTCGATGCCGATGACGTCCATGAAGCCGGCTGGGTAGGTGGGATCGGTGCGCACTTTGCCGTCGACCTTGATGAGGCGCTGCATCACGATCGCTTTGGTTTCGCGGGCGTTGAGGGCGTACTTGAGGCTGTCATATCACTATACGTTAGCATGAGTTTTCGTTGGCATATCAGCAATACCATTGTTGCTCAGCCATACCGGTTGCGAATGAAGACGATCAAGGGCATGCAGTCCCTCAACTTGTGCGGTCCGGGGCTGGCCTTGGGCGCATAGGCACCGCTGAGCTTGTCGAGCAGCCAATGCGATGGCGCGGACAGCCGCTTTTGATGCTTCTTTGGTCCTCTACCCATGATTGCGGTGGTGTCGTCGAAGATGCAATGTTATGAGCTCGGCGTGGAGCGAAAAGTTGTAGGTCGAATTCGATGTCCGACTAGCGTGCGTCGGCGGTGCGGATGAGTTTCGCCGGCCTTGGCGGAAAGTCTAAAATCCGTGATGCTGACTTCACTTTCACCTGCACACCCACTATCAGAGCCACTGACTTGGGCGCAGCTCACACACTATCACCTCCATCTCCGCCATGGATACCTCAGCTCCCCTCATCGGCATGAATAAGACCACCGACACTTCTTCGGATTCTGGGGATGGCAGCAATACCCCTGGCAGCGGCGCTGTGCCTTACGGCTACTCAGCTGGACGTCGTGGCGTGGTGCGCATCCCAGAGAACAAGTGGACTCCGGAGAACGAGAAGAAACGCGGCAGCACCGACTAGGCAGCTCTCCTGCATCGTCGTCTGTCCCTGGCGCCTTGATTGAACTGGGCTGGCTCTCCTCAAGCATAGCGATTGGCGCCGAAAGGCCATAAGAGCAGCCTTTTCGTGAGCATGAGAGCGGAGTTGGTGCTGGAGAAGCGGCACCATCGATCGAGAACCCTTCCACTGTGGTGTTGTGCCTCTTCTCCACTACAATCGAAAACTTTCAACGTTTTTTGAAAGCTGTCTGGGCACAAGGAAAGGCTCTCGATGCGATTACTCAAGATATCGATAGTTCTACAAGATCTCGCCAATACTGTACAAGCTAGCATCGATCCCTCGTCCCCACCCATCCCAATAAGAAGCACTCCCTAGTCTCGCTCAGAACACAGCGAGCAGAGACGCAAAGGGTATATATACCATACCACATATCCATCAACAAACCCCCAGAACACCATGCCAACGCAAGAGACCCGTCCGCGTCTCGGCGTCCAGCCAGTACTCCAAGCACACCCCTCATCTTCATATCATTCCAACCCTCTGACCCTGCGTAGGCGTAGTCACAGCCATGCCTGCCTCATCCCCATCTTCATCCTCCTCGCCGCGGATCGTATCATCTCCCTCACTACCCCCCACCCTCCTCTCCTCCTCCTCGTCGCTCAAATCCAGGCCCCGCCTCCAGTCCGCCATACTCGCTCCATAATCCCCACTCCCCACCGCACTGCCCTCCGCGTGAGGGCCACTGCCGGAGATCGGAGTCTTCTCGAAGTCGAACTTATCGCTCAGGCGAAAATTTTTCGTCGTCTCCCAGTGACTCCGCAGCGTCTCAAGCTCACTCGCCAGCGAGTCGAGGGCGAAGCTGTCCCGTCCATTAGCTCCTGTGGCATCGGAGATGATACTCGCGTTGCCGTCACTTTGACTGCGCGAATGCGAGCCTCCCGCTGGTGCGGAGGTGTGGTTTATGTTGGTCTCACTCAGTCCCGAAAGCGGACGCTGGTGGAATGTGCCGTTCATCGTAGCGATGCCATCACCCAAACGAGACTGGCGACGGTAGTTATCGACGCTCGACTCGACTTGGTTGAGGAGGAGCTGGACTTTGTTCTCTGCGTCGCGGGCGCGTTCTTCGAGAAGCGTGTTATCGTGCTGCATTTTCTCGAAGTCGCCGCGGAATTGGGAATGTGTGGCTGTGAGGGTGGAGAGGTCGGCTTGTGAGGTCGCGTGGGCCATGCGGACTTGGTGGAGCTCGCCTTCGGCCGCTTGCAGTTGTTGCTGCATGCCCGATATCTTGGATTCCAGATCAGTAACAGAGGTATGCAAATTCGACTGCACATCTGCAACCTCCTTCTTCAGACGGTCGCGCTCTGACTCCCAATCGTCTGGGGTTGCTCGTTTGCTGCTCTCGCCATCGTCTCGAACCTTGTCGATCTTCTTCTTCAGCTCGCGGTTTTCGTCCTTGACGCGCTGCAACTCCTGCTTCATCTTAGAAAGCATTTTCTCAGTGCCACGTAGATACTTCACGGCAGCCTGATGATCGTTGTCCAGCGCGGTCAGCTTGTCCTCATACTCCCGCTTCTGCTTCTCGTCCCGTTCAGAGATGTCCTCGAACTGCGCCTTCATCTCGTCGTGGCTCTTGAGGCTGTTTTCGAGCTGCTGCTCAAGCTCTCGGACCCGGTGTAGATCCGGCGTCGAGAAGCGGCTGAGACTGCTGGGCGAGTCCATGGCCCTGGACCTCCGCACTTCGGCAGCATTAATACCACGCTCGCCTAGCACATCGCGAAGCGAAGCATGTTGCACCGAGAGCGCGTTCGTCTCCAACATCTGACTCTGTACCTTCTGCTCCAGGTCGGCTTTTTGGGAAGTCAGACTCTGGTTATCCTTCGTAAGGCCCTGGAGCTGCTTCCTGATCGACAAGCCTTCTCGGCTAGCTTGTTCCTGGAACGCCTCGAGACCCGCGATGCGCTCCTCAGCACGCCTCAGCTTCTCTGCTGCCGTATCTGCCGCAGCTTGGTTTTGCCGGACCATCGAGTTCGCGTGCTCGACCTGAGCTTGCAAAGTGACCACACGTTCGTCGGAGACAGCATTGGCACCGATGTCGCGGTCGTCAATCTTGCCGAGCCCAGCGACGACAGTTTCGCGATGGGTCCGCGCTTCTTCAGCATGCTTCTCAGTCATCTCCTCCGCATCGCGGAGTCGCCGAGACGTATCTTCAAGTTCATTGGTCCTCTCTTCATGCTCGACCTTGAGCTGCCGCAGCTTCTGCTCGATCTCATCTCGCCTTCCATGTTCTTCTTCAAGCTTCTGCTCCAGCGTTTGCGCCTTATCCTGAGACGCAGTTATAGCCGAGCGTAGCGAAGAAAGGATCGACGTGTGATTCTGAGTTTGAGCCATGGCACCTTCGAGCTTTCCATCAACTTCGCGCTTATCGAGAACAAGCATGTCGTGCTGAGATTTGATTTCGCCGTGGCTCGCCGTAGCTTCTCTGGCCTCGCGTTGTGCTTCATGCAGCTCCGACCGCAAGCTTTCCAGCTCAGAGCTGTACTCCTGTCGGTGACTATCAAGCTCACTGACACGCTTCTGCGCAGCCTCAGCTGTGTCCTCCGCAAGCTGGCGCGCCTTCCTCTCCGCCTCAACTTCCTGGGCGAGCGCGTCAAGCTTTCTCGAAAGCTCGCTGTGCGCATTCAGCGATGAAGCAAGCCTCCGGCCCATATCGTTACGATCTTGATCAGGGCTTCGCGTGCCTTCCCCGTTGAGTTGCGGACTACTGTGACCAGCCAGTCTTGTCTTGGCATACACGGCTTCGCTGACCGCCGAATCGCGCTGCTTCTCAATTTCGGCGATCTTCTCAGCAGCTGATTTGCTCTGCTCCTCAATCGTATCCTGCACTCTTGACAATTCCGCCCGCATCTTGAGCAGTGCTTCGATCAAAGGCTTGTCCTCGTCGCCAAACACGTCTACTGCTCGCTCGTCCATAACTGGAGACTCGGTCGATCGCGGTTGATAGCCAGCTTTCTTCGCCATCGCAAGTTCAGAGGCGTACCAGGCGTTTCGCTGCTTGACTTGTTCCAGCTCTTTGATCATGTGGTCGTACTGCTGAGTGAGCGCAGGCGAGGAGCCAATACCGGAGTCTTGTGGGTCGTCCTCTTCGCGCAGCTCTTGGACTTTGGGCAACTGCTCAGGTATATCCGCCGATGGTCTCGATGGCTCCTCTTCAGGTATGATGCTTCTCTGAAGTCTTGAGGAGCTCCTATCCCCTTCACCGCCCGGTTCTTGGGACGGTTGATATGTCTCCGGCTTCAATGACCGCGGCTGGTCGGATGCATCGCTATCATAGTAAGACCTCTCCGGTGCGAAGTTTGGCGCGAAGCTAGGAGATGTTGGCATAGACTGGTCATCCATCATGAACGCTCCTGGTGGCTGTGGAGTAATTGGTCCTGGTGGCTGTGGCGAAGACATAAGACTCCGGTCTATGCTTTGTGTGCGATCCAAGTCTCCGGATGGACTCATACCTCGTTCAGGCCTACTAGGCTGCCGAGAAGGTGGTCCGCTGCGCGGTTGCTGGGGTGGCACTTGTGGTGGTGGGCTTGTCGGTGCTGGCAGTGCAGCTTGTGGAGGTCTCGCAGCCATCGGTAAGCGCGAAGTGCTGTTGTCAGACAGCACTGATCCCGACCGGCCTCGCAGATCATTTGCGCTGCCTGAACGAGGCGACTCCACCAAATCCCGAGTTCCAGGTGGCGGCGGATGTCCTCGACCTGCACCGATCGGGAGTCCAGTCTTATCACCACTGGGCCTTCTATGCTGAACGGTATTTTGCTGCTGTTGGGGCACCGCCGAATCCGGAGGATATCTTATCTTCCCCGTGTCCAGAAAGTACGCATGCGAAAGCTCAACGGGGTCTCGAGGCGCACTGCTAGGTTCACCGGCAAGCACAACAATTTGCTTTCCAACAGTCGTCATACTGTGGCCTGATCGCGGTGACGGACTCGGTCCCATGTTCTGGAACGTATACCATCTCCGCGTGGTAATGCGAAAAGCCGCAAGATCGCCCAAGTCGGTGCCTTCTTCTGTTCGACCTCCGAATATGTACATGACATCGCCGACAAGTGCTGCGGCATGACCTTCGCGCGGAGAGGGAATGTAGCCGATGCATTCATTCTGTGTCCAAGAGTTTGTTTGTGGAGAGTATGACCAGACATCGTTGTACCAGTGAACGCCATCGGTGCCACCAAAGAGATACAACTTGTCACCCCAGGTGATCATGGTGTGGTTCGTTCGTGCGGGCGGGATCTGGCCATGTGGGGGACCGCCATCAATCGTGTTCTGAATTAGAACATCCCATCGGTTGGTAGCTTGTTGTAGAGCGTTGAGGTCGAAGGCGACCAGATCATTGAAGAAGTAGCCTTCCACTTGGCCGCCGAACACGTAGATCTTGCTTCCAAGAATGTTCAACGTGTGGCCATACCGGCCTGGGGGTCGTGGGCCAGCGGGCAGCGCTCTCGACCACTGTTTCGTCGCTGTGCGCCATGTCAGCCAATTATCACAATTTCCAGTCTGTTTGGTACTCACATGTGTTGAGCAAGTACAGTGTGTCGTCTAGCTGATCGCCGTCGTCCATCTTCGTATCACCCCCAAACACGATGAAAGCATTGCCTACGAGGATGCTGGCATGCCCAACTCTTGGCCCAGGTCCTTCGGATGTTGTCGCTACTGGGTAGCAAGTCATGTTTCCAGGCCCAGCCTCCACCATCCACAGATCGCCTTTCACAGTGCTGCCATTAATCAGGCCGCCCATGAGATATACTGATCCATCTCTGCTCGAGGTCGCGTTGACGGCGGCGCCATACCTCGGAAAGGGGTGTGCATGCGGAGTGGTGAAGGACAATTGGCGCATAGACCAGGGGTATGGCGATGGATCCCCAGCCACGCGAGGCGCCGCGGGTCTTGGTCGAGGCTGCTACGTGCTGTCAGTATTGCGGAGGCAGATCTCATAGTATTGCTTGACGTACGACATCCGGCCCCAGACTCCGTATGCTCTTCTGCTCAGGGCTTGGCGAGCCATTGATGACTCTCGCATCCTCGGTGGAAGGGAAGGGCAGCTTCTCCTCGGAGTGCCTCACGCTGCCTGTGCCACCAGAAGGCCGTGCGATCTGCTCGTTTCCTGCCAATGAGGCGATGCTGTTGTTCACACTCGATGCTGGCGTCGGCGAAGCAGGTTTGACGACGCCATTGACGGTGCCGTTGACAGCGCCGTTCAGCGTCGGGATCTGCGATTGTGAGCCGTTGGGTGTGCCATCCGCCGATCGGATGTCTCGCGACGCTGGGGGCAGCGCATTGGGATTCGGGTTCTTCTGCTTGCTCTTGAAAAGGAAGGACATGGTGTGATCATCCCACGGATTCTTCTCGATGCGCTCGATTGGTGTAGGAGGTGGAGGGAGGTGTTGTTGGGCGGTGGTGGACGAGGCTGGTCATCGACGGGGTGGTGGAATGGAGGGCTCCAGACTCGCTCCCACGCTAAAAACAGGAACAGGTCGATCGAAATGGCGCGGACTTGTCAAGACTCTCCCAGCTTTCTTCGCACACCTCCAGCAACGGGACACTTCACGGTCGCAAGAATACTTCTTCTCCACGCTCGTGCTTTTACAGAGTGGAGGTGGCAGTCGCGGAAAATAATTATTGGGAATGGTCAATGCGGTCGACACCACACCTCCTTTCAACACCACCACAACTTACCACGCAGCTCCTGTGCCTCGAAGTCTCGTCGAACCTCCGCACTCTTCTATTGGATGGCGATCATGCACGCCATCTTCCGAACGCGGCATGCCAACTCGATTTAGGACTTCTCTACAAGTCTCCACGCTCTCTATCCAACCAATTGTCCATCAATTTGCTGCATTTCCTCCCTTCGATCCACGGGCATCTCAATCAAAATCGAAAGATCATTGAAGCATCTGCACTCGGCCACTCAAATATCTTGAAACGCTAGCGTCTTCAGGGGGGCGCAAGATAAAGATAAAGATGAGGCTAGCTGTCGATCCCGGTTTGCAGATTCCGGATGACTTCGGCAGCGCGCCCGAGATATGGGCGACATCTGCTGCTCCTTCATCCCCATGAAAGAAAACGGATATGTTTGCGTTGTTGGACACGATCATGAAAGGTAAGATGTCGTCGTCACTGAGACGAACCAGGTCCGACCACTCTGTTCTCCCGGCTTGCCTTATGTGTAAGTAATGACTAGAGGATTGACTACTGGCCTCACCACGACATAGAATCGGCGACGCGGAAGGTCCGTCCGTGTTCGAGCAAGAGTCCAGAGAACACCCTTCTCAATTCCACCGCTGTGGCACGCATGGCCATATCATGAACTGTAGCAGCCTCATCAACGACACTGAGATGGCGAAGCGGCAGTTACGCACATTTTCGAACAGGACCTCGTCATGTCGCTCTCTCGCCTGTTACTACGGAACATATGGGCATATCACTGGCCGCAGCGGCCTTCCCAGCAAATTCGAGCCCGAGAAGCAGCAGGTCCATCCATGTTCGACCGTCAGCCCAGGAGACTGTCCTCACTCGCACGACCGGCGTCCACGCGGCCACCTCACCGACTGTAGTAGCGTCATCGACGTCAGCGAGACGGGGAAGCGACAGTCCATCCATGTTCGAGCCCCGATTTCCAGACGCTACCTCGCGCCTAAGGCTATGGTCGACGCAGCCAGATCTCTGACCGTAGCAGCTCCATACAACGACTTTGTAGCGGAGAGGACGAATCGCTCGATGTAGTGGTCCTCCGACGCCTGTGGAGTGATTCAGGCTGCACCTCTCTGCATGTACAGGCAACAATGGTGTTAAAAAGATTTCGCAGCGCCCATCAAGAGCGATGGCACTACAGTGACTGATCTTGCCACGATGTTGCTCCAAGCACAGCAGAGAGCAGCCTCCCTGGCCATGTCACCTCAGCAATGCTCGGCGGTCTGTTGCATCCCACGGCAGCGAATACCAGCTCCATCTCCTCCGTACGCTCAAAGAAAGATGGGCCCTCACGCACTGTACTACCGCAGTTCTTACACACCTAGCTGCAACGCTTCTCAATGGCATGCGTCGCCGCATGGAAGTCACCTGGAAAGTTCGGGCAGGTAGTCAGAGCAATATCTACGTTCCATGGAAAACTTTGGCTATTCCTTTGACCAGCTAAGTACTATAAGAACACGACCTGCTATGGCATATCCCGGAAGTACAAACACATACAACCATTTCTCATTGGTCATTCACTATCACATGCACCTTCACATGCTCACGCTACTCAAGCAGCTATCCCTCTTTTGGCCTTCGGCTCTAAATACTTCTTCGACCTTCTAGCTCTCTTTCGACCACACAAAACACACAACACGAGGTTCTACTACAACTTCGACCTCCTATATAACTACATCACTCTAAATACAAGTAAGTACAGCGATCTTCCACTCATACTACGCTTGTATTTACTAACTATGATATAGAACACAAACCTCACACTCCCTCCATCGCCACTCCACTATGGCGACCACCACCACCATCACTCCGGTGGCGACTGCCGCCTACAAATGGACCCCGGCAAGCGACCGGACTCTACTGCTCTTTGCCCTCGGGCGCCAACTCGTTTCTGCGGACTTCCGTATGATCGCGGTAATGTTGCCAGGTACGTAAGATACGCCTGTTCTCGTAGGTAAATTGGGCGTTATACTAATACAGTAGGTGATATAGGCACGCCGACGCGCGCGAAGGTGCGAGCGAGGCTGGTCATACTCCGTGCCCGGCAGCTCGTCGTCGTCGCTGCGACTAGTTTGACGGCGCCAAGCACGACTATTCCGGCCGTATAAGGGGCGTTCTCGAGAAAGTTGAGGGTCTTGGCGGAGTGATGAGCGGATCTGGGGGGTCATGATGCGATTTTGGAGAATGGAATGGGGTCTTGGCGGGTATAGCTACAGTTATACTGCTGAACCGTCCAGTCACATCACAACAGCGCCGTAATCAACCCAACCACCCCGCCAGCACCCCCAAGCAATGCCCTCCCCATATTCATCTGCCCAAACTTCCCCAACAGCTCCCTAACCTCCTTGTCCTCCTCGGCAGTGGACGTCTTCGCCGTCTGCGACTGCGGGTTACTGAGGTCGGTAAATTCGTTGACATCTCCTTTCCCGTCAACGGACTCCTTAGCACTCTTCTCCCCAGCAGAGAACTTTCCCTCCTTAGCGCTCTTCTCGCTGCGCGCACCGCCTTTTTGCTCGTTCAACTCGATGAGCCTGAAATTCGTGGGTACCATCAGTCCCGTGAAAGGCGCAATGGCGAAGTTTAGAGCGGCGGCAGCGAGGTAGCCGTTCACTTTCGAGCTATTGGCCGCGAGGCTAACGATCTGGTAAAGCGTGCGGCCCGGGGGTAAGGCGCTGACGGCCAGGTAGGTGAAGCCGGCCGTTGCGGCCATGGCTGTTATCGGGAAGATGTGGGATCCCCGGGAGAATAGCCAGCGAGTTTGGGGGAGCGAGCGGGAAGCTGGTTGGGATTGCAGTTCCGGAATGTCGAAAAGTGAGAGAGAAGCGATGCCGCCCGCTGCTATGAGAGATACCGCTATGCTGGCGGTCTGGAGGGTTATAGTGGACGAAGCCATCGTCGTCGAGGGATCTTGTTTCTCGAGGGTAAGTATTGTCCAAGCAGTAGTGTCCGAGGTGTGGTGCTAATATTGAATGAATGAAGCTTTTGGAGATGGTTTGAGTTGGGCAGCAGTCAAGAACGAAAGACATCTGGGATCTATGATACCTATACTTGTACTCAACCTTGCATTCACCAGCGTCATTCCTACTTGGCGACATGCCATCTACCCTAAGCACACCCATTCTGACTGAGAGATCAATGGTTGTTCGGGGCATTTGCGCTTCCCGAGCCTCTCGGGCTTTGGACAAACATGTGAAAGTGCGGAAGTCGAGGACGGAGAAATGGTGACGTCGTCGGGATGAGAGATGTTGTCGCTAGTGTCCGCAGCGCCTCGGCCCGGTCTAAATAGCGCCGATCAGTCGCGTCCTCGAAAGGCTCGTGATTCCAGACAGCAACACCGAGGCGGATATCCAACTTTAAGATACTGTCGTAACGACCACCACGAGGCCTGAGTGGATCCATACCATCTCACATGGACCGACGATGACGAACGTTCAAACCATCTACGACCATGGCTGAACCGGACACCTTTCGCGTGCGCCTCAATTGCATCGATCATTACCAGAGCCCACCTTCCGCCCTCGATCCGCCACTATGGGGCTCATCAACATACTCGTCGACTCAACGTGGGCGACTGCCGAACGTGCCTGTCATCCGGATCTTCGGCGCGACGGAAACTGGGCAGAAAGTGTGCATGCACATCCACGGTGCATTCCCATACCTCTATGTGCCATACATGGAATCGCTCGAGCAAGATGTGATCAAAGGGCACATCAGGGACATGAAGCTTTCGATCGACCATGCTCTCGCGCTCTCATTTCGGAGGAATCCCTACGCGGAGCCGAAGTCTGCACAATTCGTTGCACATATCAGCTTGGTCAAGGGCGTACCGTTCTTCGGGTATCATGTTGGCTACAAGTACTACCTCAAGATTTACCTTCTGAATCCGACTCATATGACTCGCCTCTCGGATCTGTTGCAACAAGGAGCGATCCTACAAAGGCACTTCCAACCGTATGAAGCGCATCTCCAATATCTGCTGCAATGGATGTGCGACTTCAACTTGTACGGCTGCACGTACGTGGAAACGAAGAAGCCGTACTTCCGATTGCCGGTGCCATCAGCAGAGGAGCTTGACGATCTGGGAGGGCTTAGCCATCTCTGGCACGATGTGTCGATTGATCCATCTCAGATCCTCGATGAGCAGCATTTCCAAAGACAGAGTCACTGCCAGCTTGAACTTGATATCAAGGTCGAGGAAATCCTGAACAGGCATGACCAGCAGCCTCGTGAGCTGCACCAGTCTTTCGTGGAACGACTGGCATGTCTTGAGAACCTACCGCCGGAGGAAAAACTTGTGCAGTCCATGGCAGGGTTGTGGAAGGACGAGACCAAGAGGCGGAAGCGACGAATGGGTTTGTCAGATCCATCGTCGTCGCCATTTCCGCCTGAAGTGTTGGTGAGCATGAGTGCAGACCCACGCAACAGCAGTGAGGGTGGGTGGATACATGAGGCTGAATTTCGTGAAATGGTCGATGAGCTGGCCAAGCAGGAGAAGAAGGCGCGAGGTGGAGAAGCAGCTACGTTCGAATCGTTCTTAACCCAGAAGTCTACGGACGACGGTGTCCAGACAGTGTTCGAAAGCATCGAAGAGCTATTTAATGACAAGCTCAGCAGTCTCCTTAGATTGAACATGGATGCCGATGACGAGGAACAGCTCGAAGCCGATGGTCCTAAATTCACTGGCTGGGGTGATCTACCCGCTACCCCAGCGCCGCAGCAAACCTTGGTAGACGAAAGCAGTATTGCTCGAGTGGCCGATGACGATGACTACGGCAGCGATGAAGAGGTCGTAAAACATCACATCCTGACGCAACAGCAAAAGCTCAAAGACGCCGGTGTCGATTATGGGCTCGGCGAAGCAGAGGTCAACGGCAACTTGTTGGGAATAGAAGCACAAGCTGAACAGCTCGAAGGCGCTGTGGTACCTACTGGGACTGTTCGTGCAGCGGAGAGTGGCCTGTTGAAACGTTCCGCTCTGACAGCGAGCCAAGGGCCGTTCAAACGAGTAAAGTTCGACCACGAACAAGAAGCCGCACATCCGAACCGTGCTCCATTCAGAGTCAACGATGTTAAGCGTCCGAAGCCAGAGAAGGCATATAGCGTACCCTCGAACAGACTTCAGCCTCCATCAGGAGCGCAGCTAGCCGTGCGGTCAGAAGTCGATTCTTTAGCTGCCATTTCGTCCGGACAGCCGCCTTCATCGCAGCCACAGCGATCTTCACAAGCCCAGTCGTTGCAAACGAGTAGTCTGGGCTTTCCAATCGTTAAGAACGCGAATGACCCGGATACGACACTTAGGCTCAGCCAGCGCGACGACTTGTCGCATATTCCGCAGCGTGGTTCGCAGAACACTGTCAAGACGGCATCTACGAGTTTCGAAATCACCTACTCAACGACAACCGATAAAACGCCTACGAGATCGGCCCTGAAGCCTTCGATAGATGGCGCGGCGATCGCGAATTACGCAACTGCTTTCAGCGCACCGTCTGACCCCAAGATCTTCATCTTCGGAAGTCCTGCACCATCTTGCGAGGAGATTGAGCAGACGATCGAGCCTTCAGTGATCTATCAAGATGCGTACTATAGCAACGAAAAGGACGTGCCAGAGCGACCACGAGAGTATGCCGGTCAGGAGTTTAGGCTTGAAAGCACCACTCTGCCCTTCCTGCCAGAATTTGACAAGCTAGGAAAGCAGCTGGTGCCGAAAGGCGCCGCTATCGACAAGGTCAAACAGGCTCTGGCCGAGCAGCGCCGTCGCCAGCAGTGTACTCTTCGGCGATGGGAGATCATGAAGCCCCCGCCGACATTTGACGACGTACGGCGGTGGCTTGATACAGATGGAAATGATGAAGTGACCGACTTGGACCAACTTGAAATCGATGGTCCTCCAGCAGCATCACAAATCAAGCGCAAGAACCGTCCTGCACCAGAGTTATCTCAAATAGATGGTCCGACGCAGAAGAATAAGCATGGTTTTAAGGTTTCGCAGCGCAAGAAGAGCACCAGCGTGCAGCATGAGACAGGTTACATGAGCACCATGGCACTTGAGGCTCATGTGAACAGTCGAGGTGACTTCGCTCCCGACCCGGAGAAGGACGAAGTCAATATGGTCGTGTGGTGCATTGCAGACGAGCAGCTCGACGAGGACCTGAAGATGGGCATTGTGCTTCTCTGCAAAGAGGGCGACGATCTTCCTGATCGAATTCAACGGATCGTGGGAAACGGGATTACGGTTGACGCCGAAGAGACTGAGATCGATCTCATTAATCGCATGGTCGATATTGTCCGCGAGCACGATCCAGATATCCTGACGGGATTCGAGGTGCACAACAGCAGCTGGGGCTATCTCATCGAACGCGCACGGCTGATTCATGAGTTCAACCTACCAGACGAGTTCTCGCGGATGAAGTCACAATCCCACGGACGATTCGGGAAGGACGCTGATCGCTGGGGTTTCACGCATACGTCTACCGTGCGAATCACTGGACGGCATACCATTAATATATGGAGAGCAATGCGGTCTGAGCTCAACCTTTTGCAGTACACTATGGAGAATGTTGTCTTCCATTTACTGCATCGGCGCATCCCTCATTACACCTTCGCGACGCTTACGAAGTGGTACAGCAGCGACAAGCCTAGAGATCTTAAGAAACTGGTCGACTACTTCGTGTCTCGTACGAAGTTGGACATGGAGATATTGGACGCCAATGAGCTGATACCTCGCACGTCAGAGCAAGCTCGTCTACTTGGTGTCGACTTCTTCAGCGTCTTCTCGCGTGGTTCACAGTTCAAAGTTGAATCACTCATGTTTCGCATCGCCAAGCCGGAGTCCTTCGTTCTGGTCTCACCGTCTCGCAAGCAAGTCGGAGCTCAAAACGCGCTGGAGTGTTTGCCGTTGGTCATGGAGCCACAAAGCGCATTCTACAGCAGTCCGCTACTGGTGCTGGACTTTCAAAGTTTGTACCCAAGCGTCATGATCGCGTACAATTACTGCTACTCGACCTGCTTGGGGCGCATCGTCAACTGGCGTGGAACAAACAAGCTCGGATTCGCAGACTTCAAACGTACCCCTGGTCTACTAGAGCTCGTGCAGGACAAGCTCAACATCGCGCCCAACGGCATGATGTACGTCCAGCCGGAGATGCGGAAGTCGCTGCTAGCAAAGATGTTAGGAGAGATCTTGGAGACGCGAGTGATGGTCAAGTCGGGCATGAAGGTCGACAAGGACGATAAGACGTTGCAACAATTGCTGAACAATAGGCAGTTGGCTCTCAAGCTTATTGCTAACGTTACTTATGGCTATACCTCTGCTTCGTTCTCCGGCAGGATGCCATGTTCAGAAATCGCGGACAGCATTGTCCAAACTGGGAGGGAGACTCTCGAGAAGGCGATCGCTTTCATACACTCAGTCGAGCGATGGGGTGCTGAAGTGGTATATGGCGATACGGACAGTTTGTTCGTCTACCTAAGGGGTCGAACCCGAGATGATGCTTTTAAGATCGGCGCCGAGATCTCGAAAGCCATCACCAATATGAATCCGCGACCAATCAAGCTAAAATTCGAGAAAGTCTACCACCCTTGCGTCCTACTGGCGAAGAAGAGATACGTCGGCTTCAAGTACGAGAGTCCAAACCAGACAGAGCCCGACTTCGACGCCAAGGGCATCGAAACTATCCGTCGAGACGGCACGCCCGCGGAACAGAAGATCGAGGAGAAGGCACTGAAGCTATTGTTTCGGACAAGCGATCTGAGTGAGATCAAGAAGTACTTCCAGCAGCAGTGCACGAAAATCATGACGGGTCGCTTCAGCGTGCAGGACTTCTGCTTCGCGAAGGAAGTCAAGCTTGGTACATATTCTGACAAAGGCGTTGCGCCACCAGGAGCTCTCATTGCCACGAAACGCATGCTCAAAGATCCTCGTACAGAGCCGCAGTACGGCGAGCGCGTCCCGTATGTCGTCATCGCCGGCGGACCTGGAGCTCGACTGTGGGAGCGGTGCGTCGAGCCAGAGAGGCTTATATATGACGAGAACGCTGAGTTGGACGCGGAGTACTACATCAACAAGAACTTGATTCCACCACTGGAACGAATCTTTAACCTCGTTGGCGCGAACGTGAGACAGTGGTACGATGAGATGCCCAAGGTCCAGCGCATCCGCCTGATCGCCGGCGTCAAAGATGGCGAGACCAACGGCAAGAGTCGCAAAACGATGGAAAGCTATATGGGTAGCTCGCTCTGCATAGTATGTAGGACGAAATTACCGTCAGTGCCTCCGGGATCTGAAGCTCCACAGCTACCGCTCTGCGATGTGTGCCGGACTGTGAAGGCGCAAGAAACGCTGCTTGCGTTGAGGCAGAAGCTCCAGAAGGCGAAGAGTCGTGCGGATGATCTGGAGAGGGTGTGTAGGAGTTGTTCGGGGCTGGCGTGGAGTGAGGAGGTGAAGTGTGATTCGAGGGACTGTCCGGTGTTTTACAGTCGGGTAAAGGCGAATACGCAGTTGAAGGTGGCCAAGGATGGGGTGGGGAGGGTGCTGGAAGCGCTTGAGATGGTAGAGGTTACGAGGCGAGATCTGGATTGGTAACTCGACACCAGTAGCAGTCAAAGACTCTCCAGAAGAAGCTTCCCACGCTGCTCCAGTGCTTGATGATTAGTTTAGCTCCACTTCAAACAGGAGAGGCGAAGTTTCCAGCTATCGGCCATAAAGCGTTTCCGCGGTGCCATACAAGTTGCAGCCGCTACAGTTCCTGGTTTCATAACTCGGCCACGAGTCGTTTCCTCGAGCATCACCCTTTTTTCCTACATGTGTAGACTTGCTTGCATGGCACACGGACACAACACCGACAGAAATAAAACTAAGTCTCGAATGTGGCACGTGGTCGCCTGCCAACTTTGTTTAGACTGTGCATGCCTTGCTTTTGGAAGCGCCACTGAGCACGTATGTCCAGGCGTACAACTTCGTCGCTGCCCTCACTAAACACGGAGACACGATGCCAAATTTGATATCTGTCGGCGGGCTTCGAAAACACACTCTTCTCTGGCGATAAACTTATCAGTCGCACTCGTTACTTGCTTCGCTTGTCTTTGGGATTTCTGCCACTGGTACTGCTGTAGCCACCACGCAAGATGAGCGCGATTGACCCAGGAGTTGAGGAGGGCATCAAGGAGAGCGCAGATGATGTCGAATCCGACAAGAACGGAGCCGACTACGACCATGACGAAGCCGACACGCTGCAGCAACCGAGCCGCTGGTGGTTCGCGTCGACTGCTATCCCACTCCTCGCCGGTACTTTCGGACCCATGGCGACTGGTTTCAATATCTGCGCACTTGTTCAGTACTGGAGACAGACTGTACCGCTCCCTCCCAACGACCTCGAAACACGCGGACACAAGATTCCAGACCCCACTTGGCTAGTCGTCAGTTGTATTGCCATCCCCCTCCTGTCGTAATACTGACATGCGCAAGGTTATCAATGCCCTGTCTTTGGTCTCGGCACTAGTAGGCAATGCGGCGCTTCTACTCAACATGGCTCGCCGAGTCAAGTTCTCCATTGCACAGCCAACCACGATTACGGGATTTCTTACTGCTGGCATACTTCTCATTGCCGATCTGGCTGCCATAACTTCAAAACACGCTTACGGTCTTACTAAACCAAGCCTTGTGCCTCATGCACGCCATGCTTTGACCCAAGCTTTCTACTATGCAATCTTTGCAGCTGTTATCTACACGATTCTTGGATTACTCATGTGCATTACCGTCTATGGCGCAAACAAAGGGCATTACAGCAAGGACTTCCATCTGACGTCTTCTCAACGAACGTTGATGTTGCAGACCATGTCCTTCATTACATATCTCATGCTTGGCGCACTTGTCTTCGGGTATCTCGAGGGATGGGAGTATCTGGACGCGGTATACTGGGCAAATGTAACACTCCTCACTGTTGGCCTGGGCGACTATCATCCATCACAAGCTCTCACACGCGGACTCTTGTTCCCCTTCGCGATCGGAGGTATTCTGATGGTCGGTCTAGTCGTCGGCAGCATCCGGTCTCTGATCCTGGAACGCGGCAAGGAAAAGCTGGGTGCCAGGATCGTGGAAAAGAAGAGGTCCTACGCCATCCATAACGTGGATGATCGCAAACAGACCATCAAAGTCTCGATGTTCGCCAGCGTGGACTTCAGCACTGATCCATCTCTCTCCCCTGCGCAGAAGCGTGAGGAAGAGTTCAACATCATGCGCAAAGTTTGTGTTTCTCCGAGACCACGAAAAGCCAGCATACTAACAGTTCTAGGTACAAAAAGCGGCTGAGCGCGAACGACGATACTTCGGGCTATCCATGTCATCCAGTTTCGCTTTGATATTATGGCTCGTCGGTGCGGCAGTTTTCCAGCAGTGCGAGTTCGAGAGTAATTGGACATACCTGCAGTCTCTGTATTTCTCCTTTACCTCTCTCCTCACTATCGGTTACGGGGGTAAGCGATCAGCATCGAGCAAAGTCTGTCATCGCTGATCGCCAACGCAGACTTCTCGCCGATTTCTAACAGTGGTCGGGCATTCTTCGTCTTGTGGTCCCTGCTTGCCGTGCCATCTTTGACGATCTTGATCTCTAACATGGGCGACACCGTCATCAAAGGGTTCTCGGACCTGACCATCTGGATAGGCTCACTCACTGTTCTTCCCGGTGAAAGTGGTGTGCGAGCATCATCTCGGCAGGCCATGAAGACCTTCACCACTTGGGCAAGGGACAGCGCGAAGAACTTCACTGGGCCTGGTATCCTTGGCGCATATCCCAGACAGCATGAGCCAAGAGTCGAAGCCACCGAGTATGAGAACAGAATGCTCGACAAGCTTGCAGATCGCCTCGGAAGCCATATTGGAGACGATGATCAACCCGCTGCGAACGAGAATCGTCAAGACGAGGATGACTTGATGAACGACATCCAGTTCTACCATTACGTTCTGGCTCGCGAGTGCAGGAATGTGCAGAAGAACCTGAGCACAAGTCCACCGAAAGAGTACACCTGGGAGGACTGGGAGTACTATCTCAAGCTCATGGGTAATGAGGAAGACCCCGTTGACTTTCCGGGTCAACGACATCCAGATATCCTGGTTCCTGATGCTGTGCGAGCGCCAAAAGGCTCGATGTCGGGCCAAGGAGCGCCTCCCTTTCGTGCCAACTCACAAGGAAGCGGCATGCAATCTGGTAGCGACGAGAAAGACGAATCATCGTACGACGAGCCACAGAGGCAACTGATGGACGGCAACGTCGACCGGCAGACTTCGATGTCCCAACACCTTCATTCGAAGCGGCAGCAACGCCACAAGCGAAAGCTTCGGAACCCTGACGACGACTATACCATCAGTTGGTCGTGGTTATCGCAAGAGTCGCCGCTCATGAGCCAGAAGTCCGAGGCAGAGTGGATCCTGGAGAGGCTATCGGCTGCGTTGGAACGAGAACTGAATAGGCAGCGGAAAGGCTACAGAAGAAAACCACCGGTTAGCCGGAAGGACGCAAAGAAGAGAGATGATCGCCGAAAGAACGAAGAGTCGCAGGAGAATGGCGCGGAGGGTGCTGCACGACGGAGGGAGCAGACTGGTTTGGATGAGGCGGCGAAAAGCGAGCACTGAGTTGCGCTATCGACGTCTTACCTCGGATCTGGAAGACCCGGATAAGGTCACTAAATTCCAGCGATGTCATAATGTTAAGCTGTTGTATATTCGGAATAAACATGTGCTACTATCAGGATACTATATGCTCTCGTATCTGTCTACGGCTCACGATGATAAATCTGCAACTGCAACAGCCCCGTCTACGGTCGCGATGAGGAGACACGGCAGACTGCCGCCGATCTGAGGTTGGATAATTCTCGCATTCAGCGGCGGCGGCGCATATGACCCTAGCAAAAATTGAGGTGGCCTCGCCATGAATAATGACAGGCCAGAGATATGGCAGACGCAGCTATCACGGCTACCTAAACGCTCAGACTCTCGCCGTGAACTCAACCATAGGTCCATCTTTGGCACTGGTGAAGGTGTCCTTCAGCTGGAACTCCCGACTCCTATGTCTTCCAAACTCCAGATCCGTGCTGCCCTCGCCAACGTGTGACCCAGGTGCCAGACGCATGTCGTACAGCCAGATGACTCTCGCGAGCGCGACCGTCAGTTCGAGGTATGCCATTGCTATAACAGACGTGTCAGTGTCTTTGTCGAAGACATGCTTGTGGAGAGGATGTATGCTTACACTTGCCAATGCAACCTCTAGGTCCAATACTGAAAGGACAAAACGCTGACTGGGCTACATTGACGCTCTCGGATGTGATATCGGGCTCGGAGCCGGGGATCCAACGTTCAGGCTTGTACTCGAACGGCTCCGGGTGATAGGCTGGATTGTGTTGGATGCCGTAATGGGGCACCCCAACAACTGTGCCTTCCGGCAGTTTGTGGCCTTCAACCTCCATACCGCCATGCAGAACTTGCCTGGGGAGCAGACCGCCTACTGAAGGCGACATCCGCATTGCCTCATCCAAGCAAGCTCGAAGATACTGTAGCTTCGACAGTGTAGCACCGCCACAGATCTCCTCGACATCACTAAATGCGGCTCGCACTTCGGCTGCCAGCTTCGCGAGCACTCGCGAATTGTGGACTAGATAGAATATCGATGCTGCCAAAGCCGTAGACGTGGTATCCGAGCCCGCGATGATCAGCAAGTTACTCTCACCCCAGAGCTCTGGCGTGCTGAACCCTTTGCCTGTCTCCGGATCTTTCGCCTTCAGTAAATGGTAAAAAAAGTCCTTCCGATTCACATCTTCGCCCATTTGCATTCGTTCTGCTGCCTGCCCTTTCGAGAACTGCATGTACCTCTCTCGCATCCCCGCGATCTTCCGGAAGAGTAGCTTGTCGATGTGATACTCGTGTAATGGAAGATAGGTTCCGCACATCAAGTGGCGATGTGCAGCATTGCTGATCAAGTCGATGGCGAAGCGATTGTCTGGCCTTTCCAGCATACCAAACGCCTTACCAAAGCACAGATCGCCCATGATGTCGAAAGTGGTGTAGTCTGCCTGCAGGGACATGTTCTTTGCTTCAGACCACACACGTCCAGACTTCTCGGGCGCGAAAAGGTTATTTCGGCTACCGGCACCTTTCTCGCCTAGGTTTGTGCACAGCTGGCGAACATGAGAGAGAATGTACTTCTCCATACTCTTGATCGCGGAGTCTGAGAAAGCGTGGGAGAGGACTCTTCGTTTCCGAGCATGCGTGGCTTTGTCGACGGCGCTATGAGTGCTGAAGGAGTCTTTCGTCGCTGGGAAGGCAAGGTAGAAGTCTCCCTTGCGAACGTTGGCTTTGAACCCGTAGATCTCCTTGAGTGCTGTAGCGGAATTGAAAGACAGGCTGCTGGGTCCGAAGCGGACAATAGGGCCATACTGCTCGTGGCAGCGCCAAAAGTCAATATGGCGATCGCCTTTCCAGGCATGATATGTTGAATATAAATCCGTAACTTTGGCAACCAGGGGGCCAGGGTGCTTTGCCAGAGGATGGAAGAAGATGCGATAGACTGCTAGACCTGTGAGGTAGAAAATTGGGGCCACGCATAGCAGCAGTAAGAGAGCGGACAGATGGCCGTAGGGCTGCGACAAGAGAGACGCCATGGCTTGTGGATATACTGTATGAAAAGCACAGAGAGTGAGACCAAGACCTACCGTTCGCTGGGACTTCGCCAGCTTATAAGACGGCATGAGACGTCCTGCGGCGAGAGCGCATCGTCGCGACAGCCGGCTAAGCACGGTAGACTGCACAGGTATATATACTACAGGTCCGCAAATGGCTCAGGGAAGAATGTCAGCGATGAATGTGGAAATATTTGTCGTGTTTGGACGAATAAGGGAGGAGTTCTTCCGCGCTCTTGTGCCGCCGCCAGCCGCGATCCGACCTCACTCGCTGACCATGCCCTGTCCTTTACCATCTCCAAGTTGGTGGAGATGATGGACTGCAATGCCGTCATCTCGGATCGGAGAAGAACAGCCGGACAGAGATGACCCTCTTCGCGACGTTCTGTCGGGCTCAATCCATTGCCATCTAGATAGAGCAGTAACTGCCGTGTCGTCCGGCATTACCTGCAACTGGAGAAGACCGACCAACACCATGCAAGGTCTTGCCGTCGTCGCAGCATTTTCACAGCAGGACTCATGTTTTAGTGGGCGCGACAGTGATCGTAGTGCCATCCTAGATCATCTCATGAATGAGAAACCAGATGTTAATCAAAGTGTGCTCGAAATATTTTCAAGTTGGTTGTTCCCTTGGAGAACATAATCCCGGGTTACTGGCTCTGTTACTCGTACATATGGTACAGTCTATCCCTCCACCAGTCCACCCCTTGTCTGGTGTTCACACATCTCGAGTAGAGATTGACCAGCCATCAATCACACGCATAACACCCATATGCACAATCCGAAGTGGAGAGATCATCATCTACACCCCTCTCAAACCCCAGCACTCTCCCCAAACGCCCTCAACACCCCCTCATAAACGCCGAACATTATCGCCGCGCTCGGGACCACCCTAAGCATATGCGGCACCAAGCCCCCATACAGCGCCGGCACCCCTTCCTCCCTAAACACCGTGAGAAAGCAATTCCACAGCCCGCGATACTTCACCCGTCCCGTGCTGTCCACCGGCGCCTGGCGAAGCCTCGTCCTAACGACTTCGTGCGGGTAGGTGATGAGCGCGGCGACGAATTTAGCCCCTCCAGCCGCAGTGAGCTTGCCGCTCCATTCGACGGTACGATCCCACAAGGTCGGCGTGCGGCCGGAGGAGATGAGGTCGGCTTCGCGGCGGGATAAGGAGCGCTTGGCTTGCTCGTAGAGGACCCATTGAAGGGTGCTTTCGCTTACGCCGAGGTATGATGCGGAGAGCCCTCGGTACAGCCCCCGAATCCCCTCGGTGTGGAAGGTCTTGCGCACGCAGTCCCAGGCGTTGCGGTATTGGCGGCCCTGTCCCCCAGCACCCGCATTCTGCTTGTCGAGCTGAATGCGGGTTTTGACGAGCCAGATGGGGTTAGTGGCGGTGCCGGTGATGATGCCAGCGGTAGCGGCGGAGAGAAGATGCACGGTGGCGTTCTCTTGGCCGTTGAAAAGTAGGGAGCTGTAGACGCGTTTGCCGTTGCCGTACGCCCAGAAGTTGATGGCGCGGGCCGGAACAACGCCGACGAGGTTTGGGCCAAGGCCTTTGAAGAGGGCGCGCCAGCCTTCGACTTTGGGGATTTGGCCTAGAATTTGACCTGTCTCGGATATGTGAAGCCATGAGGCGCGGAGAAAAGGCAGCTGGTTTGGTGGTGGAATGCCTTTCGCTGTTCGTCGTGCTGCCAGCTCGCCCTGGTAGTATGTGCTTTGTAACCGCGTCTTCAGTACATCAAGTGGTGATGTGAGGGTCGCAGATGTCATGCCACCGAGTCCTCCAGCCACGAAATGCGTCCAGGGCCTGCGTTCCTTGACGGAGGCAGGCCGCTGTGTCATATCTGCTCCATCTTCTGTTGCATTCGGATCGACCTGCCCGAGTTCGCGCGACTCGGTGAAGGGCCTTGGTATGCTGGAATGTCGCTCCGAAGCTCCGCCGATCTGGGGTGATGTCGCAACCATTCAATATTACTTGTGAACTGGAGGTGCGAGGAAGGTTGTGGGGGTGGCACTCGCTCGCGTGCTATCGGCTTGCATTCATCACGCGTCGGTTGTATCGTTGAGATCTGTCGTGTCGGCGATGTGGACTCTCGTGTTAGTGCTCCTACGATTCAATCGGAGCTTTCTCATATGTCGTCGACGAGTGCTCGACAAGACTATACACCCGGCTATTTGGACATCTGACCAATCACAAGACTGCATTTGCGGCGAGCGCGGCCATGCCTCCCATAACCCCAGACGTCACCATGCACAGCAACGGTGGTCTCGAGATTATTGCAGTGGTCAGCGTGGTATTCCGCCAACATGTTCGCCACGCCCATCCGCCTCGTCCAGTGGGGCGCCAGCATGCCGGGCTTCTGGAAACGCTCGCTCGACGAGTTCAAACGCCAGGCCACCATCGCCGTCAAGATGGAAGGGCTCCACCGGCCGAACAAACCTCGCCCGCTCGTTCAATTCACCGCCCCAGAGAGCCTCGGTCTCTGCAAGATCATGTCCGACAAGGACATCGGCGGCTTCAGCGAAGCGCGCATGAGTTTCATCGATGGTGCAGACCATCTGGACAGCAAACGCGAACAAGGCGTGATAGGGAATGAAAGGGATGGCGGAGGCGAGGAGGCTGAGCCAGCGCATATGCGCTTTGAGGGCAAAATATCTACCGAGCTGCCGATGAACAACGCCGAGGTGCAGAGGAGTGGGTATGCGGCGTGGAGGACGAGGGACAGAGGGGTGAGTTTGTTCGGAAAGTTGTTGTGGGATATTGATCCGTACAACTACCTTGCGCTGAGGGTGAAGAGCGATGGGAGGAAGTACTTTGTCAATATTCAGACCGAGTCGATCGTGCCCACGGATCTGCACCAACATCTACTGCCGACCTATACGCCTGGACAGTGGGAGACGATTATCATCCCGTTCCACGCATTTGTGCGGACAAATTACGGAATGGTGGTTGAGCCACAGCGAGAGATGTTGAGACAGAAGGTCAAGTCTGTGGGGATCGGTTTGACGGATCGTGTCCCAGGGCCGTTTCAGCTGTGCATCGCGGATGTTTATGCGACGAACAAGGCGCCGTCGAGAGAGGTGGGGAAGGAGGATAGCGGATTTGATATGGAGCCTGAGAACCACGGGCTGATGGATGAGATTGAACCCAGGAGGAAGAAGGGCGAGCCGGAGAAGATATTGATATGAGGCGGTGGTATGCAAAGGTCACGGTCCCGTGTGCTGACTGCCGAGTGCTACTTAAGATCGTCCCGCGTTAGGCACACCAAAGAAGCACCAGACAGACAAGACACTGACACTTACGGCAATGCTTCCTGTCGAATTTGCAGATGATCGATGCACTCTAGGCACTGGGCTCGACGGTCCGTCGAACCTGCGACATATACGCAGTCCACCGGGCAAAGCAACCTTGACAGACCTGCAGGCAGCGAAGAGACATCCGCGCATTGGCACGTATCCAGCAGTTCGGAATACGCAGCAATTCGAGCAGTTCATCGAACACCATGCATTCGCTGCTCATCGCGCGTAGCCGGATACCACATTAAGCATCGATGGTGTTCCTGGGACCAGTCTTCGACGGCGGCGATGACGCGGCTCAGAAGGTATGCCAAGATGATGAGCGCCTTCAGTCGAACAAGGAGCTACGATCGCGCTCTAGACTTGGAGCAATAGCTTTGCTAGCTAAGGCCTTAGGCTAGGACGCGAAGTTTTGCAGTGCCGTTGAATGTCATCGGTTCCTACTTCGAGCCGTCACTCCCCGACAAGTCTGACCTCAGTGAGGCTCCAATTGTCGTGAGTTTGCGGCTGAGTACGCCTTCACTAAGACACATTGGTGGCATCGACATAGTCAGTTGGTTGCTTGCACGTACGAATAGGCACCAGATGTCGCCTACAAAGTTCAGACTTGTGTTGTCAGGAAACGTCCAGGCCGCGTTAGCCGGCTGTGAAGCCCCTCAAGCAGCGATAATGTGCTATAGTGGACACCCTATAGACCTTCACCATTGGCCCGCGCAGCTACAACGATGCAGGAAACCAATATTGCTACACAATCGCAGCTGCAGGAACTGCCATTTCTGTTGTGTTCTTCTGCTGTGCTGACGATCGCCCCGCATCTCCAGACTTCATTTGTTGGAACGCTGGCAAAGGCTGGTCAAGCTCTGGAGTTGTCAACGCTACTGCAATAGAAGATCTATTCCTGGAGTTGTGGATTACATGTCTTGAGCTTGACTGCACCGCGGGACGTTCTGGAACTTTTTCTCGGGAGAGCTGTTCCTTGTCCATACTCCACACTCTCTTGACGACATCCTTGTGTATGGAATTTTGGGGCTGGAAATTGCTTCGCTATACGAGCGGGAGGCGCGACTCCTTGTGCTGGCCACGAGGCTCGATGTCCGAGGCGTCTCGCTTGTGCATATCCAACTAACAGCTCCCTTTCGCCACCACATCTCTGTTCGATCCCAGTTACCTCGACACGTGGAGTCCAAAGTTTCTTCTTGACAGCAGACTGCCTCTGACGGTGCGATGGGTACTGTTCATTGGGTTCATGCCAGAAAACCACCCGTAGCGACGGCGGCAGATGAAAAGTGCCGCTCTTCACACCTGTAGCGATTACGACTTGCCTCTTGTTCGAAGGACTGCCAGCTCGACCTCCACTCACCGTGTGTAGCTCTCAAGGCCCAGAGGCTCCGGCATCGTTGCATGCAGCTTTTCAATAATCCTTCGACCCAGGTACTTCTTTTTTGGCTCGAAACAGCGTATACGGCACGGCATTATGCATTCGTCCTGAGCCGCGAGTGTGCTAGGTACGATGGCACATCGGATCGATGTTCTGCTCGCGATCGACAGCGAGCTTCCCCTAGATGTGTGTGCAAATAGCTTACGGTGAGATACTTAAGTGCTGCTCATCTCTGTCCTCGTCCAGGCAAAGATCAATAGCTTCTTCGTCTGTACAGCAAGAACTTCATCCACTTCATCATACATTCGCTATCCACGTTCGCTTTACACGCTTTCAAGATGAAGTTCACCACCTCCGTTGCGGCTTTGATCGCCTCAAGCAGTATCGCTGCTGCCCTTCCCGAAGCTGTTGCTGGCGGCACCAAGAGTCACTTGACCTCGTCATGCTGGACCTCCTCGACTTGCAAGGCTTCGTACTACTACGACACGAAGACTGAGAGCAAGCCTATCACTGTCTACGCCACGACCACCGTTTACAAGCCGGTGACCAAGACCACCGATGTACCATATGCGTATACCGAGACCAAGTACAGTAAGTTTGTCATGTCTCCTCGCCCCACGAACCACTTTTACTAACGGTATATCCACAGTCACCAAATACGTTACCAACACCAAGACCTACGAGGAGACCAAGACCATCAAGGTCCCCAGTACCACCTCCAAAGTCGTCTGCAAGACCTACCCCATCGAGACCTACACCTACTCGACCAGCGTGTATACCAAGACGAAGGAGTATCCTTCCAAGTCCGTCCAGGAGTCCGAGTATACCAAGACCAAGGATGTGTACTCCACCTACACGACCTCCACGCCGTACGCCGAGACCACCAAGAGTGTTTCGTACTCACCATACACGACCGTCTACACGAAGACCAAGACCAAGTGTGACACCAAGACGGGCTGGAAGACGTGGACTACTACTGGAAAGTGATAGATTGCGGGACAGGAAGATGGGTGACGTAATGATTGACGGCGTAGATCTATGTAGTTACGACGCTCCTTAATGTTCACGACGCCACGGCAGGGAACGGACATACTGAAGGACTATTAGCTGATTATGGACACCTGCAACAACAGTCAGCAGTTCTGGTGAGGTATAACGAGATAGCAAATGATATATCCATGCCTATAGCGTTCTCACGAGTAGGCTCGATGGCGAGGACAGAAGAGCAGTGACTGTAGTGGCATGATCAGTGATGCAGCTCTCGAGACAGGCTCGTTGAGACGATGTAGAGAATTTGTGCCTGGCATGTCGGCAAGCAGCGACTGCATTGGCGGCACCAACAGCACAACTCTCGAGACTGGCTTCGGACCATTTGAGCAGGGCATCTCAAGCATCAGACAACCTGCCTCTTTCTGCGTCTTATTTTACACTTCATCCTCTCTGAGGGTTTGGTTCAATGATGTTCTGCTGCACCAACCTTGGCAGGTAGAACTAGATATCGCGACAGAAAGCTCATCGACGTCACCACCGTCACCACCACCTCCAACCACATCTCTTGACACAATCCACTTTTCAACAACGACACATCCCACAGCCAGCACGATGCCGTCAATCCAAGCTCCAGCGAACGCCGACGCCCACCCGCCCCTCTCTTGGGAACCCTCCCCTCACACGGAGCGCGCCATCTCCCAGCGCCTACCAGAAGAAGTCGTCACATGTCTGGAGTCCGCGCGCTTCCTACACCTCGCGACCTGCACAAACAATCGGCCGCATGTCAGTTTGATGAACTACACCTACCTACCACCCAACTCTCGGCCCACTTCCGCAACAACATCAGCACCGCAACTACCAGCCGGGCCCGCGATCATCATGACGAGCAACCCTAGCTCCAAGAAGACACAAAACCTCATCGAAAACCCGAACGTGAGTTTACTGGTGCACGACTGGGTTTCCTCCCGCCCAGCCAACCTCTCCACCTCCTCCGGCGGCCGCGAAGCCAGTCCTACTGGAGCTCGTGCGAGCAGTTTGGCGAACATGCTCATGCAAATGAACTCAGCCGCAGTCTCATCCATCTCCGCGACCATGAATGGGGAGGCGCGGGTGCTGGAGCCAGGAACAGAGGAGGAGCGGTGGGCGCGGGGGATGCATTTGGCGAATAATACATTTGAGAGCAGCGAGGGGAGACAGCAGCGAAGTTTGAGCTCCTTCGGTATTGCGCCGAGTGATGGCAGCGCGGGCGATGGAGGCAGGGGGAGTTATATTGAGGATGAGGACGTAAGGGTGGTGGTGGTGCGGATCACGGGAGGGAGGATTAGTGATTGGAAGGGCGGGGTCAAGGACTGGGTCATCGCGGAGCAAGAGGGCGATGGGATGGTGGTGGTCAACGGGGGATCGTGAGAGGAGAAAACCCATGATCATGGGGACGATATCCATACTACGCCATCAATTGGAGGCTCCTTGGTGCGTGGAAAGGCAGCGCGAAGGCCATGAGTGACGATACACGAAGCAACGCCCGTGACAGACGAGGCCACGCCTCTCCAGACTGCTCAAACAGGTTCTTGCTTCGGGCCCGGAGGCACAAAAGCTAGTAAACACGACTTCACGATGCGAGTCAACTCACAGCGCTCGGGCGATCACGATGGAAAGCGGAGGAGAAATCGAGTGGAGCGACGCACGTGCTGGCTGGTTCTGTGCTTTCTCACACAGCGAACCCATGGAACAGAGTCTATCTGTTGCTACAACAGTCAGCATTAGCCTCACGTGCACACATCAAAGTGGAGATCCCATCATCTATACTTCTGTAATCTCGAGCCGAGAATGCTGTCGCCGCCGCCGCCATAGCCATTTTCGACCATAAAACCATTGACGACGCCACTACAGTTACTGATCTGCCCGTATCACTAGGAAGCTTACCTGCGAGCCCGTTGCGACGACCTCGACCTCTGCCTCGTTCCATAGGGCCCGTCTCAAACACTAGAGCTGTGGGAGCTGCCACTACAGCCACTGCTCTGTGCATATCAAGTGTGGGCCTACCTGCGAGAACGCTGAGCAACGACTGCTGCAGCTGGGTTGGTAGTACTGGGTAACACAGCTCCGCCTTCAGCATGAAGATGAGCCGAAGCAGAGGGAGGAGTAGGATGGAGCAGAGGAGGGAGAGTGTAGCATCACCATTGGCAGACAGCACAGGCAAGACAGGTCCCCATTCGTGTTTGGCGAAACGTGTACATGGAAGGCTCAGCCCAAGGCGAGGAAACTCAACCGCACTGTCTTAGAGAGGAATGGTAGAAGAATGCATGCAGCTATGTACATGGTGGCATGAAGATATGCTCGCAGTTCGAGCCGAATGAAGAACCAAGTAGAGACAAGACACCGCTCGCTCAAATCGCGGTCTCGACATCAATTCGAAGAAGCAGTCGCTAGAACGCTAGACATGTTCAATATCAACATCTTGCCCACTTCACGCACCACCCACCAACGTCCCATCTGCTAATGTGACTGTCTGCGCCTGCAGATCGCACGAGTACCCGTTTCCCAGTGAAACAGTATGTCCCGCCGAGGTCTCGGCGCCGAAGTAGGTGTTCAACTTATCGTGCGCCTGAACAGCCATTGCAGGCTTCGTGGAATCCTGCAACACGTATAGTATTGCTACTTTCGCGAAATCCTCGGTGGAATCGGCATTCGAGCCTGGAGAAGAGGAGTTAACCAGTAGGCCATCACTCGTGGTCGCTGGGTCAGCTGAACTCGTTGTGCTGCTTGCTCGGCGCCTGACCGGCGATGGTGTTGATCGGCGTTGCTGCATGCTAGCGAGAGTCACAAGAGCGTTCTCGTCGCTACAAGCCATATCTGCACTCGAGAAGAGACCGAGCAGCGTCTGCAGGTCAAGCGCGATGCCGAAGTTGGCTTCCGCGCCTTCTGATAAGCTTGGGATGGCAGAGCCAACCGTGGCGTCGCGAGTTGTGCCAACAGTGATGGTCGTACAAGCCGCTTCGGACTCCATCTCGCACGTGCGGCCCGTGAAGCCGTTGGTGCAGATGCATTGGCAGAAACCATCCCCGCTGAGCATGTTCACTCCACCGTTCGCGCAGCTCAGTTCGGACATACAGCCACTGATCGATTTAGCTGTCACGGGACCAGCGGAGACCTCGCTCCGCTGTCCAGGTAGGATGATCAGCAGTATCACCGGTACCAGCACAGCAGCTGCCACAAGCAGGAGTAGGATGATCAGTAGCGAAATAAACAGCCAAAGCGGCATCCCACAACACCGCCTGCCCTTCCGTCGCCTTACAGCTTCACCAGCGTCGCTATCGCTGGGAAGATGCGAGTGCCGCAGATTGCTGCTCCACCGACTCAGGCTGACGCCTCCGCGACTTCCAGGCGGTGAGCCAAACCTACCTTGTGGTGGTGGGAAGGAGGCGAGCATCTCGTTGATATCTCCAGATTTGCGGTTCTCTGTCCCCCGTTGAGCGGAAGCATCCTGGGTGCCGTCGACAAAGAAATTCATGCCGAGGCGACTGGCAGTCCGGCCGCGGTCGAGGTTCGAAGCAACTTTGGTGGCGCGGCGGATGAGGTCGGGCAAGCTGGTGAGAGAGCCGCGGACTTCGGCGTCGCGAACAGCGTCGATGTCCAGACGTGGTGGACGTTTCTTGCCTCCGGCCAGGTCGTCGAGCTCGGTGGGAGTCGATGCGCCATGTTGTTGAAGGCGTGTCGGATCTGCATTGGGGTCGATTGGTGCGAGAGGCGAGCGTGGCTGTGAGCGATTGAGCTGTTCTTTCGGTAGAGCTGCGGTGAGCAATTCTCGCGAAGACTTCTTCCTGGGTGCTTGCTCGTGCTCTAGGTCCAGATCGAAGGGTTCGCTGAAGCCGCTGCCGGAGCTCAGAACACCACTTTCACTTGACCATTGGCGTGTGGTTGCGGTCTTTGCCTTCTCAAGCACGGCAAGAGGTGCTGGGGTTGGTGTAGGCAGGTCTCCAGCTTCGAATGCCTTCTCATCATCATCCTCGTCGCTACTCATGCTCGAGATGGAGGGTCGTAACGTGAACGTCTCCTTGTCCAGCAACGAAGAAGAGTTCGTGAGAGTCGTGATTGGGCGAGTCGTCGGTGGGGGGCGGTGGTTTGCACTCTCCTTCTTCACCCTCTCGTTGCTTTTGACAGTGGTCAAGGTCGGCTTGCTCTTCTTCCCCAGGCTTGCCTGCCTGATCAGAGCCGCAGGCTCAGGACTCGGAGACTCCACCCCATCGTACATGTATCGATCTTCTGCCATGTTCTCTTGAATCGGCTCGATCGGCAGTTCATCGTAGCTGTTCTCCATTGAAGGCCGTATGTGGTCGGCTGAAGGTCGTCCGTGGTCCATAGAAGGTCTGCCCTGCTGCTCATATGGCAAGCTTCGTGCACTCCCGCGATCTTCGACATAATAGCTGGGAACGCCGATGGGTATGGCGTTGCTGCTGGCATAAGACGAGTGTGCGGGATCGAATGCCATGCTTGCGTTCCGGATGCTGCCGCGCATGCTGTCGGTTTCTTCTACGATGGGATGTACCTGCGGTATCTGTGGATAATAAGATGGCGGCCCTCTTCGTGACGATGGCGGAGGTCCGAGTGGTGGTCGCTGATTCCGCTGGCCATAAAGCGTTTGCTGCAATGCTTGAGGCATTTGATAGTCTGGGTGAGACATGGAAGGATGTTGCGGCTGCGGTGCTGCCCCAGGTATGTCTTGTGGCGGGGGAGGGGGCGGTGGCGGTTGAGGAGATCTATAGCCGTCTCCGGTCCATTGACCCGGTCCATGGTGAGGATGGTTCTGTGGTGGAGGTGGCTGATGATATGCTTTGTTGGCAGGTGCTATGCGTGGGCCTGGTCGAGGCTGATCAAGAATTGGTTCCTGGAAATCGGGTCTTTGTGGTCGTTGTGGTGGTCGTCTTGGACTGTTACTGACTGGACTTTGAGAGGGCGGAGGCGGTCTTCTTGGGCTGCCTTTGGGACTGCCTCCGGGACTGCCTGACCGGCCTGACTGAGCAAAAGGTCTCGCAGGTAGTGGCCATTGCTCAGCTTCATCATACTCTGCACCACCGTACGCGCTGCCGTCGTAAAGACTGTCCGTCGACTCCATAGTTGGTGGACCCGAGTATTCCTGTGGTGGAGGCGGTCGCGCAGGGTACCTTACGCCAGGCGGGGGACCACCAGTATGACCGGGTCTCACCGGCGGAGGGGGTCCACGCGGTCGATCAGAAGGAGCGTGGTAATTTCCAGGTGGTGGTGGTCGTCGGCCAGGCGTCGGTCGCATGTCGTTTTCGGGAACGCCATGAGGCCCGCCTCTATCGTAATACTGATAACTCATCGAGTACGACGAGGTCCGGGAGGAATGAACGAGTGCAGCCGGGTCGTGAAAGGAGGTGGAATTCAAACTAAGAACACAACGTGCGGATCGACTCTCGTATGCTGTGCTCGCTTCCCGAGCGAGTCTTCGGCCAGCGCTAGAAGGTAATTTTCGTTCGTCGCGGTAGCTGTCGTGCGTTTCCTCGCAGTAAACGCTGCACGCGGTCGTCGTTGTGCTACCGGAGCTGCGGGCGGATATGTATGCTGCCGTTCCCTCGTTCTTCGTTCGTACTCCGACGGGAATCAAGGCTGATCGATAGAAGGATCGTGGTATCGCATTGGCGAGCGGTGGTTTCGCAAACGAATCTACGTGGCGCCGTGCAAGTGGTACAGACGGAGAAGTGAAGAGATCGAATGGCTGCTGTCCCCTGTCAATAGGTTAGACCCCGAATCCTGGTAAGTCTTCTCGTCCAAGTGATCAGCGACATACAGGCAAGCGGCTACCCAAACGCACAAGAATCCCGCAGCAATCGCAGATGCGACGGGTGGGAGCAAAGTGAAGACGAAGAGGTCGCCTCGACGGGTGAGGTCGCTCGGGTCGTCTCCAACACGGCGGACCCGTCGTCACGCCTTCTCATCTCTCGCTGTCTTGGATGCGCGGTCGAAGCGTTGATAGCGCGATGTCTAGGTGCGGCCGGCCCTCGGCCCACGTTGGTAATAATAATAGCACGACTCACACATTTCCAGACGCGCCAGCGGAATGAACGCAACCTTCGTCCTGTCATCAAACGACTCTTGCAACTTGCTGGCCCCACCGCTCGGAAATTTATCTCACCAGATCTATCGGACACAGCATCCATATCTCGCATAATCACGTCGTGCGGACCCCGCCGCACACATATTGATGCCGCGCGACTCGAAACAAGCATGCCCCTACAGCTGTTCCTGCATTCGATGTGGAGCTGCTCCTCAAATCCCTGTCAAAAGGCGTTCTCCTAGCCGTCTTTGGGTATCGCTTCCTCCCGAACATTGGCGCGTTTCGAGCCTCGCAAAACAACGAATCAGTGGTCGACCACCTTTTCAGCCCTGCAATATAAATGGCGTTTCGTCTTGAACGACATCAATGTATAAACGGAAGCCTCTTGTCGCCACGCACACAAAACGACGCGGATCTCGACAAGGATTGAACTGGTCTGGGCTGTGTATATGAAGCAAGCATCTCCGGACGTCAGGACTGGACTCGTTCGTAGTGGTTACTTGAGTCGCCCTTCTGCCCTGCATCATGCACTGCGGCAGTGCCACATGTCGGTTGAATGAATCGCGGCACAGCTCAACGGCGATCCTACAATCTAGGATGTCCCTATAACTCGGTTCAAGGACGTACACTATCCTGCAAGAGGCAGGAACGGCATGCAGACACGTGCCGTGTTCAATATCTAGATCTCGAACGTGTGAAGACTTGTCTTATTAAATGCTCCTAACCCTGCTTCCTCTGACTACAATAGCCGTCGAATCACAACCGACGGCGGTCGAGACGTTCTGGACGATTGCAAAGTATTTGGAAGCTATTCATAACATGCGGCCTCCTTATGCATTGTGACGAACGAGAAGGATCCTTGGGGCTGCGCGATCTTCTCTCAAGCCAACAATTTCGTGTCAATGTGCTGACGTTCGTTCTGCTCAACAACTGTTTGTCCGGAAAGTGAGCACGCTACGCCAAATTTACGCCTGAGAATGAGAGGTGTGGAACCTCATGAACGTAGGCGGGAGACCTGGATAGTCACGACGGTTTGGTAGGGCGCGAAGCGTTATTTCTCCTAAGGTAAGATCGAATACTTGATCAGAGGTCAAGCTCGGTAACTTCGTCAGTAGGAGAGGTAATTGTTGCAACGTTTGAAATGGGAGTACGTCGCCTGTTCTCCGCTAACGAAGGCCTTTTTACGCTGCTTGATCTGTTCATGTGCCAATCGTGCCACGTGGGGATCTTCATACCAACGACTTGAGCAATATCATCTCTCCTCTACCAGTCTGTACTTATCTCTCTCGAAAAGACTACCGAGTCTCCGATGAAACGCCGTGCGCTATGCAATGCTGAAGACACCACCATCGAAAGTCACCTGCTCTCAGACTTCCAATCTCGCATTGGTCACTCCCTCGTCAACTTATCGTACGCCTCCCGATACTTCTTCACAGTCTCCTCCACCACATGTTTCGGCATATCCACACCCTCTTTCCCCTTCAAGCCCTCCTTCACCAACCAGTCCCGCAAATACTGCTTATCGAAGCTCTCCTGGCCCCTACCAATCTCATACTTCTCCGCCGGCCAGAAACGCGAACTATCCGGCGTAAGCACCTCATCAACCAATACGACCTCCTTCAACTCAGGATCCCAGCCGAACTCGAACTTCGTGTCCGCGATGATGATCCCACGCTCCGCCGCATAGTCGCGCGCCAGCTCGTAGATCTGCAAACTAACATTCTCGACCTTCTTCGCCACGTCTGTGCCCACGATCTCTGCTGCGCGAGCGGGAGAGATGTTCTCGTCGTGCTCGCCTGCCTCAGCCTTGGTCGAAGGCGTCCAGAGTGCTTCGTCTAGCTTCTGGCTCTCCCTCAGTCCTGCTGGCATGGAGATCCCGTGGACTGTGCCGTGCGTCTGGTACTCCTTCCACGCAGATCCGGTGATGTAACCGCGCACGATGGACTCGAGTGGGATGATCTGGTACCGACGGACTTGCATGGATCGCCCCTCCAACACGTTCGCGAGGTCGGTTCCGTGGAGTGTGGGAGGGAGGTCCGTGGTGATGAGGTGGTTCTTGAGCATTGGAAGTTTGGAAGTGATGAGCTTGAACCAGTAGGTAGAGATTTGAGTGAGTAGTTCCCCTTTTCCTGGGATGCCGTTATTGAGGATGACATCGTAGGCAGAGATCCGATCTGTGGCAACGAAGATGAGGGTTGAGGAGTCGATCTCAAAGATTTCTCTGACTTTGCCGGAGGCAATCTTTCTGAGACCTTTTCCCTCGAGCTCAATGGTGGTGATGGCCTGATTGGTGTTCATTGTGGGTATGTGGTTCTGAGGTCGATTCTCTTTAGAAGTATCTGAAGATATACGTTGGCTCCGGCTTCGATTTGGAGGTTCGTCTGAGGCGCGTGCAGGTTAAGTGATTGACATGATGCAGATCGTTAGCTATGCGCGAGTCTTTGAGTATATAAATTCATGGATACCTTATACTTGAATAACATACCTACATTTCACTAGCGCGTCAGGTAAATGCAGATCGAGATTTCTATGAATGCAAGGAAGGATCAGGAGCTGGCGTTCTGAGAGATACGGCTCCGGACCGAATCATGCGCAATCTTGAAAATCACTCTTCCCGTCGGTGAGCTTTTTCTCGATGTTCACCATCGATCCCGACCTTCAGCTTTCTGCAAGCTTCACTCATCTGTACTGTCGACGAGACCGGCCCATCGAGGGGCGTCCATAGCGTCTAATGTTGCGGCTGAAGATCGCGCCAGCGCCAGCATGTCGCAGCCTCGCGATGCTTTCTCAACTTCGGTGTCTAAGTTCTGTGCATGCATGGCTATTCTAGGTACATTGTTTCGAGTGGTAAAAGACTTTCCTACCTATTCTCAACCCTATCATATTTTTCTTTCTGTGTCGCGCGAATAAGCTCTTCTCCGTTGCCACTCGCTGTACTGGCTCCACTGTCGTCTCGACCTGGAGATTGCTCCAATGGCGCCTCTGCCAGACAACAGCTTTCCCATCCGCAATTCTCATGAGCTGGTCGCCTTTCCGTCTTGATGCTCTCAGGCTCGTGACACTCCTAGGCGCCGACGAGGTCGCTCGAGCCATCGGGTCATGGATGCACAACTCGTTGACGGATTATCTACCCGTCCTCGGAGCATTCAAAGTTGTCAGCGATCAAATCGCCGCCTTCGAGCCCGGATTCTCCTTATATAACATCTCGGATGGGATCTGGCTCACTGAGCTTGCACCATGGTTCACACGATGGCTAGCTATCCACATGAACTGGAACTACACCGTCCTCTACTGGGATGTCGAGGAAAAGGAATCTCGCGAGCGAAGTAAAAGCCATCACGCCGGAGCTAGCGACGAGCTCAAACCACCCTCACAGCCATCATCGTCATCGTCCAAGATGGACCGCTTCGGCGCGATGCTCGTAGGCCTCGTCCTCAATTTCGGCCTCCTAGCCGTCGCTCCGCCCAAGCAGACTGGTACGGCCTTGCAAACGCCAGAGCGGTGATCATGTCCGTACTAGTACTCGCACATACGACCCAAACCCACCGCTTCGCGATCGACCGGCTCACACTCGTTCGCAACGTCGTAAACGCAGTCGAGTCAGCAAGCAGGATGAAACTGATCATCGTGCTCCCCGACGGCCGACTCGCTATCAACTTCGCACCACCGCACAAGATAGGCGTGATGCTGGACAGTGAACCCCGACGTCCAGAGAATAAAAGCGCAGAGCCCAGGCTCACGCGTGCGATCGGGCGGCTGGCGTTCGGCATTCAGGTTGTTGCTATCGGGCAGACGTCGTTGCTGACGCAAATGTGTACGGTTGCTATTGTGGCTGCGGCGAGTGTGGTCTTTATCATTCGATTTTGGCGTGCAGCGGCCGGATCATATCTCGAATCGGCTGCATGTGTATCAGTGTCAAGCGAGATGTATGGGCCTGCAGGAAGCATATCTCATGCTGGAGCCTAATGAAGCGGAGGAGGCGCATATGGATCGGCGGGGTTTGCTCCCGGATAAGCCGAAGGACGATTGCTGGTGGAAGACGTGGAGGTCAAGGGAGGTGGAGTGGTCTGATTTGAAGGATGGGTGGAGGTTTGGGAAAGCGCAATGGGTAGAGGATAAAGCCGCGGGTATTAGTGGGAAATCGAAAGAAGAAAGGAAGCTTCTTGGCACTGAGTGCCCAGATGCCGGTGTGCAGCGTACAGTGGTTAGAATTGTGAAAGCCGCGTGAAAGTGTGGAGAGCTCCATCCTGCTGCTTTTTCTTCTCTCGAGCAGCAACTTAGGAAAGTGCTCGTCGAGACGAGTAATCTGGTGTCGAGTGTAAAGAGGTGTCCTGAAGAAGCGTGCTGAACAGAAGTCCGTGAAGAAACCTGGAAGAACAACGATCGAACCGACCCGCCTGGGAAGCGGCATATCAATAGCAAGAGTCATTCTTCGAGGACATCGAACCGTCACGGTCGAGTTGATAGCAGATTGCTTCTCTGGATGTCATTTTGATTGAGATGTATCTATCGTACAGTGACAGATAGAGCTCCATCAGCTCATCATCGGTGTTGGCGGTAAGCTGCGGTTCTGTTGAGCTATCCAGGACCGGCATGACCCGCTCAGCAGTAACGCGAAGACATCATGAGCGTCTAATATGTGCGTTGTTCTTCGTCCGTTCAGCAGCCGCTTGAAACCGTTTAGGAGAACACCATTTCAGATAATTCGCACCGACAAGCTGGCCTCGCGAAGCTCTTCGTACAATTGCAGAGTCTTCCTCGAGTTCTCGGAGCACAACGTGCCATTCGACACATTGCTGTCGCTCACCAGATCTGCGAGCTCTGACGCCCCATTGGAAATTTAGAAGAACACTCTACGAGCCTTCAGTGCTTCGTGGAGGGTCCAAGGCCGACTACCCCATCTCGATTACTGGATCACCAAAGCTGCCTGGTTCCTATCAGCCTTGCTGTCCAGCGACATGACATCCGAATCCACAACAAGGAAGGCAGATGCGTACCTAACCACGTTGCTCATGGTGTGTATGGCCGAATTCGTGGTTCTGCCATTGTCGAGTCGCACCGTCCAAGGTAGCATGCAAAGTACATCGATCCACATCAGATTGAGTGGCGAAGCGGTCCAGTTGGAGGCTAGTCCCAGCGTGGGAGATTGAACATGTGCGGCAAGCCTTTTGATCTGGCACATCGGCAGCCTCGGCTGCTGAAGATTGCATAGCCCATCACTCAGGGCGTGAGATGTTGCAACAAACTCGGATGCTGCCGTCCATGGCTCGATAGAAATGGTGATGGTGCCATCTTGATTCGGGTTAATCCTCACGAGTGGTAGATACTTGTCCGTTCGCTCTCAAAGCTGCTAGAATCGTAGGGTCCGGTCCTATGTTGGAAACACGAGCAGTTCGACTGCGCATGCACTGAGGGGCGGATTAATTCGCGAATGTCGTTGGCTATACATCTCTCCTCGTTGCACCCGCTATGGTCTTTCGTGGTTTGTGTGCCGCGAAAGTCTCGCCATCTCACCATGCCATCGGTCTCACGTTTCTTTTCTATCCAAGCAAGATTGTTGGGACATTCGTGAGGCCGCCCAGACCGAAAGGAACCATTCATCCAGTTGGGGCACACAGAAGTGAAGTCGGCTTGCACGTGTTCATTGTGGCTGAGGTGGTAACGCCACTTGTACATGCATGTTTGCCAGCTGCATCCCACATCACACTCGACGCAACTTGACTTCACATCCCCCCATTGCCATTCGGAGACATCCCATATACAGCACCACACGGCAAAGATGTCGAGCGAGTTCAACCGATCAGAGACCAATGGCGACGGCGTCACTACCTCCTCAGGGATCGCACCCAATGGCTCAGGGTCAGACTCAGTGCCCACAAGTCCCACCACCGCACAACCCACCAGCGCAGGCGCTGTCCGCACGTCTGGCGGACCACCAGGCGCCCTCAACAAAGCAGTCGAGGAAGTGATGAACTCAGACATCGGCGTGGTGACCCTCCTGAACCGTCTGAAGCAGAGCATAGCCAGCGCGCGAGACTTCGCAGCTTTCCTCAAGAAACGCGGCAGCTTGGAGGAGGAGCAAGCGAGCGGGCTGAAGCGTCTCGCGAGCAGTCAGTTGGAGACGCTGAAGAGGGCGGAGGTCAAGACCGGCAGCTATGCGGCGCAACTGGCCGAGGTGATGCGAGTGCACCAGCGCATGGCGGATAACGGGATGCAGTTCGCTCTCTCATTATCCCAGATGCATGAGGACTTGAACGAGTTATCTGCAAATATGGAGAGGGGGCGAAAGCAGTGGAAGCATGAAGGTTTGGATGCAGAGAAGCGGGCGAGTGATGCTGAGGCGGCGATGCAGAAGGCTAAGACGAGATATGATGGACTTGCGGAGGAATACGACCGAGCGAGAACAGGAGATACTAAGGGTAGTCGCCGGATTGGATTGAAAGGGCCGAAGAGCGCGGAGCAATATGAGAGCGATCTGTTGAGGAAGACCCAGCAGGCGGACCAGGACTACGAGGAGAGGGTGAAGCATGCGAAGAGCCAGAGGCAGACGCTGCTAAGCAGCGAGAGGCCGAAGGCCGTTCAGGCGTTGAAGGAGCTGATTCGGGAGTGCGACAGTGCGCTTACGCTGCAATTGCAGAAGTTCGCGACTTTTAACGAGAAGTTACTGCTTGGCAATGGTTTGGCAGTCACGCCGCTGCCTAGCAAAGATTCGGACGAGACGCCACGCAGCTTGAAGAACATTACCTATGAAATTGACAACGAGACGGACTTCAATTCGTATATGCGAGGGCACCTCAACAAGATTCCGAGCCGATCGGGCGACATCAAGTACGAGCAGCATCCGACGCTAATGCCGAAGACGCAGAAGCCGACTGATGCGCGCAACGCACCCTCGCCGTTCTCGCACGCGCCTGGCAAGCAGCTGCCATCCTTGTCGGTCAACACTGGCAGCGGCGGCCCCGGTTCAGTATCTCAGTCCGGTTCGGCGAACAGCAGATCCACACCTCAAACATCGCAGCCTCCACAAACATCATACAGCCAGACACCAACAAGCTACGGACAGTCAGCACCGTCCGCAAGCTACAGCGAAAAGCCCCTCCGCCAAAACCCCGTGCAATCACCAAGCTACGGCGGCCCACCACCGCCTCAGCAAACACCATACAACCCCGACTCCCTCTCCTCCCGCGACCCTTTCTCTCCGAGCAGCTTCAACAAAGAAACTGGAGCACAAGCACCTCCCTACCCCACTCACCCCTCCGAACGCACACCAAACATCGGAGGCGGACCACCCAGCTACCCACCTCACCAGACCACCGGCTCCATCTCCGGCCTTCCCCGCCAATACACCAATCCGAATCCTATTCCAATGTCCCCCAGCAACTCTCACCCTCTCCCTCCACTCCGCCCAGTTTTTGGCGTTAGCCTCGACGAACTGTTCGCTCGCGATCAATCCGCTGTGCCCATGGTCGTGAACCAATGCATCCTCGCCGTCGACACCTTCGGTCTAGACGTCGAGGGGATCTACCGTCTCTCGGGCACTGCTTCGCACATTCAGACCTTGAAACAGCAATTCGACCACAACGCGTCACAAATCGATTTCAGGAACCCAGCGAGTTTCTTCCATGATGTCAACTCCGTGGCCACACTGCTCAAGCAATTCTTCAGGGATTTGCCGGATCCGCTGTTCACGCGCGTCGGTTACCAGAGTTTTATCGATGCAGCGCGGATCGAAGATGCGGGCGCGAGGAGAGATGCACTGCATCAGAGCATCAACGACCTGCCGGATCCGAACTACGCTACGTTGAGGGCGCTGGTGCTGCATATGCATCGCGTGACGATGAATGAGAGTCGGAACCGCATGGGGAGTTCGAATTTGGCGTTGTGTTTTGCGTAAGTTCTACCCCACGCAACCCCAACCTTTGCCGATGCTGTGCTAACTTCTGCGGATATACATACAGACCAAGTCTCATGGGCCAACAAACCGGCGGTCAGATTGCGGATGCGAGCTTGCAAGCGAGGGTTGTCGATACGATTCTTGTCCATGCTACTGCGATCTTCGATGAGGACTAATGTGGTGTCTTCCCTCGGTGATTGTAGGACTCGGTCGTCGAGCAGCGCAAGACATCGCAGCACCGCGAGGCACTCCGGCAGATCGAGGCATTCAAGCAGCGGAAGACATGTCGTATACGAGAATTCGACCAGCTGAACGCGACGATCAAGGCACTTGACGCGGTGATGACGGCACGCAAATCACCGAAGTCGAGCGTGTCAAGCAAAGCGCGCGAACCACCAAGATTACGAGATATACTGGGATCGGAGATGCCGAAGACGGGTTAGTCGCCCCGAGCGATGGCAGCAGCAAAACGTTATGCCGAGCGAACTTCTGGCACTCCTTCGACTGATTGGACACTGGAGTCGCCGCCGAATGGTGTTGTGAAGGAGGAGAGAAGGGCGGTGCTGGCAATTGCGGACATTCTGAGTGCTATTGTGACTGATTCAACGTTGCATTTTCATGCTGAGGATGACGCTCGGGCTTGGGAGTACGATGAGGAGGATGATGAGAAGGGAGGAGCGCAAGAGGGGCGAGGGTGAGGAGGACATGGGGTTGGCTGCAGCGTCTTATTATTAGGTAACTGGGAAGGACAAATTCTTCGTGTATATTGTATAATCGAGATGCGCGGGAGTGTATGGAATGTGATTGCGAAACCAACTGAATGCTACAGAGTTCTGTCATGGTAGTCACTATCTCCCTCGTCTCTACCTGCCCGATATGAACACCAGCCATAGCATAACGAAATCCCCGGACCCCGCAAGGCCGAGAGCTTTGCTGACTGGGACTTGATACCTACCATTCGTTGCTTGCCTTCCATGTTGACTGTCACAACACGTGCGGGTGTCGGAGTGTCTCTGCAGCGGGCCGAGGGTGTTTCTCGAACCGACGCGACGACGAGGACGGGGTAAAAGTATAGACAATACCCGCAGAAGCGCTCAGCAAGAAGCCCATCGAATGCTGTCACCCCAGCATACCAGCAACCATGCCTCCGCCTTCGCATTCGCCCACGCATACACACCACCCGTCCGACCCCAACGGCGGGCCAAGCAATGATAGCAAGCCGCATTCTTCGTCACCGACCACCAAGCGCAAATCCAGCTCGCAAGACACCAATGGCAACGGCAAAGAAGACGCCGACAACGGCAAGAAGAAGCGCCGGAAGGTGAACCACGCGTGCGTCTACTGTCGGCGCTCGCATATGACTTGCGATCTGGAGAGGCCGTGTGCGAGATGTGTCAAGCGGGACATTGGCCATTTGTGCCATGATGAGCCGAGGGAGGGACAAGGTCAAGGGCAGGCGGGAGGGAGGAGGAGTGTGAGTGAGGTTGGGGTGGCCGAGATTGCGCCTGCCGGAGAGGAAATAGGGGATGGAGAGTCGGGGGCGTTTGGGAGGATGTCGAGTGGCGAGTTGACGATGGGTCAGGTGGATATTGGATCCAGCTCAGGAACCACGCTCGCCCAGCCAGCACCTATATCGCCCGTGCGGCTACAGCGCGGAGCGGCCACAGCGAACAATATGGCTGGTCTGATGCCCCCGAACTTCGACTGGAACAACAGCGGCGTGCACAATCAGTTCCAGGATATGCACCACTTACATCCCAACTACATGTTCAACACTTCCGAGGTCACGAACGAATATAATCTGCTCAACGACTTCCTCTCCACAAGCCTCCTCGACGACGGCGCTCTCTACAGCAACGACAACACCGAAGCTTTTCTCAACGACCCCCTCCTCACAACCGGCAGCGTCAACGCCATCTCAAACTTCCAGCCCCAGCCCCAGCTCCAACAACCCTTTGCCCTCCCCGTCCAGCCAACCCTCACCCCCCAGCAGACCCAAGCTGGTAGCGGGAACAACAACAACGGCGAGGAAATCTCCCGCCCTCCCTCCGCTCACCCAACCTCCGAAGCCACCCGCAATAAATTCTACCTCACCGCTGCCGACCCCGCCGGCCTCTCCAGCGCCGAAGACCGCCTGCACAAGTTGCTCAAAGCCAAGTACGACGCCGGCATGCTCAAACCATTCAACTACGTCAAAGGCTACTCGCGAATGAACACCTATATCTCCACGCACCTCTCGCGAACTTCCCAAGTGCGCATACTAAAACAGTTGGACCGATTTCGGCCCAAGTTCAGGGCGGCGATGCAGAATTTGACGGACATGCAATTGGTGCTCGTGGAGATGTGGTTCGAGCGGAGTTTGATGGAGTACGATCGTGTGTTCGCAAGTATGGCTATTCCGGCCTGCTGTTGGAGGAGGACTGGAGAGATTTTCAGGGGGAATCGGGAGATGGCGGAGCTAGTCGGGGTAGAGTGGGAGATGTTGCGGGATGGACGGATGGCTATTCACGAGATGGTAGGGGAGGAGAGTTTGGTGAGTTATTGGGAGAAGTTCGGGGCAATAGCTTTTGATGCGAGTCAAAAAGCTATCCTGACGTCTTGTACACTCAAGAAACGCATCAAGGGGAGTATCAGGAGGGCTAGCCGGGACAAGAATGGAGATGGTTCGACTGGGAAAGAGGTCGAGGAGGGGGACGGGGAGGAGGAGTACGAGACGGTGAAGTGCTGTTTTTCGTTTACGATAAGGCGTGATACGCATAACATGTGAGTCTTGGTCCCCCCTATTCCTCCGGCCAGTGTAGTGTCGTGGAGGTCAAACCCGAATACTGACGTGGTGCTACGCAGTCCTTCACTTATTGTCGGCAACTTCATCCCCATCCAGCCGCGCAAGCCTCGCGCGGAGCAGGGTTCTAGAGGGGCGGCGTAGCCGTACGCGCGGCCGTATGTGCCCTCCTGGTCTCGGCGTTGGTCAGCTTGTTCGATACTATTGAGCGAAGGCGTCGTGCTGTTTTGACAAAGGGGTTGCGAGGATAGTTGACAATGGAGTCAGTTGTATGTCACAAAACGATCTCGGATCTCTACAGCAGCTTGCGTGCGCTTTGGAGGAGGGCTCTCCTGCTTCGCTTGAGAGAGAGAGCATGGTTACTCAGGCATGGTGCACGTTTCGACTTGGAATCCTCGAAGGTGGGATTGGGAATCAAGATGCACCGGCGGAGGTGCTTCCGCAGTCGACGATGCGAGATGAAGCCCCGAGCTATCGAGCTGTAAATACTGTACAGAAACCCAAATATCATGCAGCAAGGGTATATGTAGCTACTCACAACCGTTGTTCTGCCCTCGCTGCGCGCTTCTCCGTCATCACCTTCAGCCCTACACGTACTCCGTCACGGATCAACCAAATTTCCTCTCCCCCCGCCCCAATCACTCGACCAAACAAACGTCCCACACCTCCACTCCGTCCCTCGTTCCTTCTCCCCACTCGGCCCAAGTGGTCTCGCACACATCCAGAAACTGCGTCCTTGGTTACTGCCTTTCTTCTTCGTCTGCATGGTCTTGCAGGGCTCGCTGTGGCCTTCGCAGAGCGGGGCGATGGGGCGGGAGAAGAGGGTGGACCATGAGCGTTGGGTCGCTTCTGCTGCTGCAATTGTTGTTGAGATGTCGCTCATAGATGGTGATGTCGGGGAAGTAGATTCGGGAGGGAGGGGGTGAGCGGGAGTTAGGGGGGTTGCGGAGGGCGTTGTGGCTGTGTTTGGAGTTGCGGGCGGTGGTGTCGCTGACACGTCTTGGGGTTCGGGAGCGGTTGTGAGCTGTGGTTCGGTCTTGAGGAGGGTGTCGGGTTTGCTGTTCGTGGTGAGGGAGGATGACAGGGTGTTGGGGCTTTTGCTCTGGGCGGAGAAGAATCCTTTCAGACTCTGCTGTCCTTTCGATGATGGCGGGGCGGTGTCGGTCTTCTGCTTCTTGACGGGCTTCTCCTTCGCCGCCATGGAAAGCTTGCGTTTTGGCGAAGATGGTCGTTGGCTCCGTTCTAGCGTTCCGGTATGTTCCTCAGTCACGGTCATGGTCGAAGCTTGTGACTTGATCGGGCCGGCTTCGACAGCAGGCGTTGCGTCCCGGGTCTTGTTGATGTTACTAGTAGCACTCTCGCCTGCGGTGGACTCCGACTTCTTCATGAACATGGACTTGATGCTTCGGCGCTTCTCGAACTCGGGCATGCGCTTGCCCGAGAAAGCTGGCACGCTGCTGACTTTCCAGTCTTGCTTTCTGATGCCACCGACGAAAACACCAGAGGGACTCATGATGTCCAGCATTGGTCTCTCCTCATCCGCAAGCTGGACCTTATCGTTGAAGTCCACAAACACTGGACAATGATCGGACCCCAGAAGTCCTTCCTGGATATCCGCATCTTCGATCCACGACCGCATGCTTTCAGAGACAAGCACAAAATCAATCCGGCTCCCATAGTTCCCAGGCCTCGCGTTGATCTTCTGCTCCCAATGCGTGTACATGCCCTTCCTCTCTGGGTGAAAGCCTCTCGTCGTATCCCACAGCACGCCCTCCTCCCTTGCCTCGTCCCTCTCACCCGCCACCTCGCCACCCACAAGCAACTGGTTGAAGATCCTCCTGTTCGGCGTCGAGATATACTGCTCATGACTGATTCCCGCCTTCCGACAGTCCTCGGCCGCACTCGCAGTATCCATTTCATTCCTCGAAACGTTCAGGTCGCCCACCAAGACGACCCTCTTCCCCGCCGTCACCAGATTCCGGATGCGACAGTCCAGCGCGCAGATAAATCCATACCTGAAACCGTCCCTCAGTCCGTTGCTATTCGCAGGGGAGTAGACTCCAAACAGCACAAAGGCCGGGAACTCCAGTACCACACACCGCCCCTCGGCATCCAACGCCACGGGATCCACGCCCAGCTCGGCGACCTGCAACGCGCTCGGGTATCCGCCTATGGCCTCCCCGTCCGGCAAGTCACAGTAAGGCAGCCCGTTGGCACTCGGCAGAACACCCAACAGGCCCTCCTCCGCTCTGATAGGCGCACACGTCGCATTCCGCGTATAGATGCCCACGCCCGAGTAGCCCTTCTTGTGCTTGGGCAGGGAGAAGTAGCAGTCCCAGCCGTCGAGCAGGACCATGTCGTCGCGCAGGTCTTTGCGCTGGATCTTGAGCTCCTGCATGACGACGATGTCGGTGCCGAGCAGGTCGAACATGGCGGGGAAGGTGCGGGCGGTGCTGTTCCAGGGCGGGTAAGCGAACGGGTTGCGAATCCCGTTGACGTTCCATGTTGTTAGTCTCATCGTGGTGTGTGTGGGGGTGGTGTCGAGGTGGTGGCGATGTGGAAGATTCGTGCATGGTCGGCTGATTGATGAGAGGGGATGTCAGTAGTCCATTGACGTGGTGTTGGGAATGAGCACGGCAAAAGTTTCGCATGCAATGTAGAGCTCGTGTGGTTGTGTTGCATGACGTGTGGCCGAGGTGCATCCTTAGACTATCCTCCCTCAAAACGCGAGTCGGGAACGAAAGCGCGTGACATTTCACGCTTGTTGATTGCTCCTTCCCATGTGTTCATCTCAGAAACATCCACCATAACAATGCGATCGAATCACTGCAAAGGAGTGCCAGTCAAACACAATCAGCGAAGATGCCTCGCTTCCTAACGCCCACGAAGATATGCCTCCTGATCCTCGTCGACCTGTATGCTTCGGATGAGATCCCAGCTGTAGCACGACTGGACGTCTTGAGCTTGATTGCATCTCACGTCAACCCTCCGTCGGAATACGACACAGCAAGTCTTGACCATCGCTCCAAAGTTTCAAGCTCAGACATCACCTACTTCTCAGAGACACTGTCGCCAAGGCCCTCTGGCATCCCAGGTCGAACACTCAACGATGTCCTCCTACGACGAGTCTGGGAGCTCCCGACTCTCGATTCTCTCCATGAGCTGTTTAAAGAGGTCACCCAGCATATCGCCCCGTCGAACTCAGAAACCCCAGAAGCAGCGGCAGCAAGGGTTTCCCGTGCTTCGCCATTGGGTCAGTTCATTCGCCGCTGTAACGTCGAGTTCACTCGTCTCCAATTCTCGGACTCGCAGGCACTATGGACAGCGCTATCCGCCTACCGTGCTCCATCATACCAACCGTGGGCATCCAGGAATCCAGAAGCTGCACGTCAACTCCACGCCGACCAGCCAGCTTGGGCCACCGCATCGCCATCATCAACCTTCAGCACTTCTCACCAGCACCAACCCGCAGCCACGCAAATCAACACCAGCGCAGACGATACATCCACCATTCTCTCCCTCTCCATCCACCAGCTCCAGAAACTCGGCACCCGCGTCCCTCCACCCCTGAAACGCCACCTCTCCACCTGGATCAACGATATCTACGACTCCTCCGCCCAGTCCGTGCAGCACTTCATCCAGTTCTTCGAGTGCTGGCGTGCTGGCCAGTACGAAGGGGCGCTGGAGGGTCTGCACCGGTACTTCGACTACAGTCTTGTGGCTCGTGGAGCGGATGGCGGAGCTTTGCCTCACGCAGCTAGTGGAGGCGTGGGTGGGGAAATGAGGACGTATTACCAGTATGCGCTGCTGCACTTGAGTGTGCTGCATGCGGACTTTGAGAGGTGGGGGGAGTGCGTCGATGCCTTGGGGGAGTGTATTGGGACTGGTATGGTTTGCTCCTCCCTCTTCACACTGCACATATATCATACGCATGTCACATTACCCGCTCACGCGCCTTCACTCCTACCTTCCAATCGCGATACATCGTCCTCACTCCTGTCAAGCTCCCTTCGCCACGTGCATACTTACTGCCTCTTCTTCCTTCATTTCCTTCAACCCTCACTTGGTCATTACCACTTGTCAGCATGTCACGATACTAACTTCACCTTGCTTGGCCCACAGCAAGGGAGAACAACGACCCAACCTGCCTGAACTTCGCCCTATCATACCTCCTGTATCTTCGACAAGCACATCCTAATACTAACAACGCTGCTGCCTCACTGTCCAAGCTATCTCGGCTGGTGGGCGGCGGCAGGAACGATCAAGATGAGATTCACTTCCTCAAAACCAAAGCAAGAGAGGGGAGGAACTGGGCGCTGTTGAGTCAGACGCTGATGGAGGAGGGCAGGGGTGAGATGACTAGGGTAAGTCCAGTATCGTTCACGAAGACAATGCCTTTCGACGTCGAGAGCTCAAACGACATAGCACGAACATCAATGATGACATGGTCACTGACACTGAGTGAATCATCTAGGGCGGCAGTGTGAGCAAGGCGCTGGAGTGTATCCTGCAGTCAGAATGGTTGGATGTGCAGCATGACCTTCGGACAATGATGCCTTCAGGAGCGCTGTTTCGAGGTGCTGGGTTCCAGAGACTTGGTAAGTGTGATCACCGACCATCGCAGCTGCGGCTGGACGACAGTGAGCTGGCGCCAGGATACACCGTTTCGTGCTGATGATGATGATGCAGGCCAATCCTCCCTCGGTGCCCGAATGTACGAAAGCGTCAGTCTCGTTCACAGCGGCCACTGTCCTCTGCCAGAAGGCGTCCGAACGGCTTGCCGCATCGCTCACGACCTGGCGGCGGGTGGAAACTTCGACAAAGCGATGGAAATGCTGAGAACAGCGAAGGACGAACTATCGGGAGGCGTCTTGAAGCTCGAGCAAAGGGTGATGATCTTCGAGATGCTTATTCTGCTGAAGAAGAGCGTGCATGCGTAAGATCGCCCACGTGAACACTCTCAATTAACACGTTACTTGAAGCGGACATACGCTGATATCTGAGTAGTGAGGCCTTCGGCTCAGCCGATCACCACCTCGAACAGCTTCGACCTGCACGCACCCTCGACGACACTGAGATCACCTTCCAGATCACTCTTCTCGAAACCGAGCTCCTGCTCAGGAAGCACGACTATCAGACGGCACTGCAGATCGTGAACGAGAATCTTAAGCAGCTCAAGGAGAACCCTCGATCTGGTATGGATCGTTACACCTAATTCAACCGTGTCTAATACCTCGCCAGATATCGCACAAACCCTCACTTTTCTCACGCTCAAAGCCCGCATCTTCGCCGCCTCCTCCGAGCCCGCCAAAGGCCTCTCCATCAGTATTCGCGCCGCTTCTACGGCGCAGCGCCTCATGCTCGTGAATGTAATGATTGAGGCCGTGACAGTGTTGAGTGCAATCTTGACAGCGCTGGGGGAGTTTGAAGTTGCGAGAGGGCTGCTTGGGGCTGTGTTGCCGCATGTGAGTGCTTTCTCCTTCCCTAATGGGCAGCAGGAACTGGTTCCCTGGAATGTGGGAAGTGTAGCTCACATACTTGAGCAGGCTCTCGAAAGCAGTGACGCCCACCTGACCGCCCGTCTCTTCGCCGTCCTAGCAGATGCTCTCGTAGGCACTGCCGGACACGAATACGAACCCGGATCTAGCGATCAGTATAAGATGATGAGGACAGCGGTCGGGTACATCGGACGGAGCTATGCAGGTGCGCTGACCCCCCGTGTCCCTCCCCACAACATGGCATAGTCTTTACACGCCCGCGCTGCCAGGCTTGCGCAAAGAGTTACTGACATGAAGGGTACAGCTTACGCCCGTCTCAATGACCTTTCAGGTCTGTTGCACTGTTTGATCATGCAAGCGGCGATCGCGAGATGGAAAAATGATGAGGTGACCGCTACACACTCGGAGGAAAGGTACATGCAGTTGCTTGCTGATCGGACTGCGGAGGTCGGGGTTGGGAAATGATGACTGAGGTGAGTCGTACGTTTGCGCCAAGGGATGGAGCAGGAACTACATGTCTTGGTGGATCGGACAGCCTAGGGAAGTGTAGCTGTCAGACCTCATGTTGAGATCCGCCTATGCGACCTTTGGTTCCAGCAAATGCACGGGGCAAGTAATGTTCAAGCTGCCTTGATGTTCATCATCTTTCCGCCTGCTCTCCTCTGCACCCGCTATTTCCCGACTATCTTGGGACTTGTACATACTGACTTCTATACAGGATCTATATGACGTCTGGTTCGCCATACACACGGTTGCGACATCTCACCTTCCACGACCTCAGCGGTATCGATCACGTGACGTACTTCTCATGAACAAACATGTACACCATCGGCAGCACTATCGCCTCGGCGCTGCCTACAACAGATCTGCCGACCTCTTGGATCATTTCTTAGTAAGCTCTATCTTAGCCGGCCAATTCTGCGAGCTCGCGGCGGCGATGCACTGTGCTGCAGTCTAACGATCCCAAACGACTTCTGCTACGACCTCGGACTGCGAGACTAGAGCAGCTTCTGGCGTATACAATAGAAACGTCCATGGAGGATCCATACCACCAGGCATCCCTACCAGCTAAGCGTAGCCTCGGTCTGCGAGCTCCCTGTCGCCTCACCGCCATCTCAAATTCGGTCCGGCTGGGAGCCATTTCCCCACATCAGCGACATGAGCAGAAGCACTTCTACACCAAGCCAGGAACCGATCTTGGAGCATCCTCGTAACTCCAACGCCATACCGATGCAGTCCTGTGGCCTCCGTCAAGCTCTCCATCGCGCCGCTGCTTCTTGAAGTATTTCCCGAACACGGCTGATTTCCTGCATCGGTAGCAGCGCGGAGACAACTTTGGTCCCCGCCACGCCGATTAACATGGCTGATCTTCTAGAGTTACTTGGCGTTTATACAGGAGGGTGCCGCCGGCTCCGAGCCTTTCAGCTACTTGTCGCCCCTTGAGTCTTTGACGGGGTGGAGGTGGGATTCCCTCCCCCCGGCGTGGAGGCGCTACAGCTTTTGGGTCCTGTGTGAGGATGGGAAAGACTGGACTGTTATGAGTCGTGGATGTCTTCAATATTGCGATGTCGCTCGCTGCGAGCATACTGGCGGCTTATTGGCTCTTGACGTGCTGGCCCGGCGCTTGTGGATTTCCACTAAAACCCAAGGGACTCGAACGGCTTCGAAGGTCCTTTTATCTGCGATCGCGACTGGCTCCACACTACTCGGAGATCTGTTCCGTATGGCGCAAGCAGTACCTGCGGTCTTGTCGTCGTGTTGTCACCGCTGAAAGCCGCCGCAGGACAATAGCAGCTCTCACTCTGGGTACTCTGTCGACCGCAAAACATTTCGAACCCCAACCATCCTGGTTGCTCAACCTCTTCAAGGGCTAATGTCCGTTCTTCAGTGGTTTGCAGATGCCAGAGGACCTGATCATTGCATTGTCATCTTCCGCGACTGGGAGCTCGGCCGGGCTCTAGCGAGCTACGTGCAACGACGAGGTCAAAACGTGTACACTCACGGTCACACAGCTTCAGATTGGAGCTATACCTTCCTTCGGCATCCTTTGTTGTTCTTGCGCTGCACGGCGAGCTCGTCGCTCTGCTATGGGCGCAATTAGTCGCTTCAGGATAACGATCAAATTTCTTCACTCCACTATGATACCTGCGCAACGTTTGCACACACGATGAGACTGGCTGAGACCTCATGCCTGGACCTCATCTCCCTCTTCGTGGAGTCTTGGGCTGACGTACGAGCTTTTGATGTCGCTGCCGCCTCCAACAGCTCTGGACCGGGTTGGAGCACAATTATTCCAGAAGTCACTGCACTCGCATACCGTGTATGTGCCGACTCTGACTCAGTCGAGAGCAGAGCCTGGTTTACTTTTCCGTCCTGAGAAGCTTATGGGCTGAAGTGCGAGCGTTTGAGGCTGCTGTTGCCTCCGACAGCCTGGGACTCGGAGGGTCCGTTTTCTACTGCGAGCCACTACACATGCATACCGTGTATACGCCCACTCAAACTCGGATGAGAGCAAGCTCTGTCTTATTCTACTGTCTTCGCGCGCTGCTGACTAAGACTGCGAACCTTTGCGCTCGCTGTCGTCCAAGACTCTTCGGGAGGGCGCTGGACCAGATTCCTTCAACGAGACGCCCCCGTCACAGATGTGTGCGCGTCTCTTTAAATTCGACCAGCAGCATACTAGAGACTTGAACCTTCTCTGGGCAATCTTCTGGCGGACTCTGCAAGCTTTTGGCCATGCCGTCGCTGCGAAGCTCCAAGCCTAGCTCGAGAATACGCTTCAACGATCTCGCAAGATCGCAAAACGTTTACACACTCACTCAGAGTTTTCTTGCGGCAATGTATGGACATGAACCCTAGTGTCCTACGTGGAACAGTGGGAGTGCGAGGTTGGGGCCTCGTTGTCGGTTAGTGAATCTATGCTCTGCGTTGGGAATACTCCTAGTTCTCATCCTCCACGAACCAGAAACACCTACATGCGACTTCGAACTGGACACGAAGCAACCTATGAACTGGAACAAGTTCCTTACCTACCATCTCCGAAAGGTGCGAGCCTTCGCGGTCACTGTCGCCGAGCGAAGCTAGGGTCTTCTCTGGAACGATATCGATATATGACTCCCGTCGACTACAAACGTGTACACGCCACTTCAAACTGGAACGAGCTCATATTATGGACCCGTTGTCCCTCATCGTGTACTTGTGGCCTGGACTGCAAGCTTATGCTTGCGCTACGGATGAGCGAGTCCATCGGCTGCCAGGGAGGGATTTCTAGGTCTAGCTCTCGATAAGGCGAAACGTGTACACCGCACTTTAAACTGGGCACGACGCACATCCCTGACCCGCTGGTCGTCCTCGTCGATCAATGCGTTCGACTGCGAGCTTTTGCGTGTGCAACCGCTACCTCAAGCTCTGAGATACTCTCCGACGCACCCTGCCTCCGAACGATGTCACATCTCTACGCCGCAAGATCTTACAGCCCATGCATAACCTCAGAGCATTTGTCTACCTCCCCGACCATTTCGAAGCCCAACAGCAAAGCATTGTGGAGTCCAATCCATTTTTTCAAGCCCTGCAGCCCCAAAGGCTTGGTGCACGGACCGCAATGTATGACCACAACATCATCACGCGGATCACCAACACCACTTCCACTCCATTGATGTCAAGATACCGAACACACTCCACGACGGACACCGCCATATCTCCCCAGGGCACATTGCATAAACGGAAGATGCAGTCGTCAGATGAGGAGACCTCCACGAAGAAGGCCCGCGACGACCTATTGCGCAATGGCTTTCCAGCATGTGGTCACGCATTCATATCAGAGCTGCGCAATTTCGACGCACCGGGCAAGAAGCACATCATCCGCGCCCTGGACTGGAACGAGCGCACGTTCGAGAAGCATGCTCGCACCATTCGCACATTTCTTCGCGAGTACACCGGTGTCGGCCGTGCCTACTTCTGCAAGGGCCCTCCCACAGATTTCAAACGCGTGAGCAACAAGCAAGAAATTCTCGTATGCCGCGCCACGGACAGCAATCTTCGCATCTGGCAACTCTACCAGGAAAACAAGCAGCAAACTCGGCAGTTTATCGAGCCAGCGGTTGCACAGACCGTTGCATACATTCCAGGCTTTCTTTGCACATCTCCCGAAGAGTTCCTCCGCAGCACGAGCAAGCTACCAGACGATATTGTCGAGAGACCCACCCCCAACGGGACCCTCAGGCTGAGACTGGCTGAGAGGCTTGTCTACTATCACATCGACAAGATGCAGGTTCACACAGCACTTCGTGAAAGTAGGACCGAGGGCCAGTTCAAGAATATCATCCATGTCCACCCATCCGCCAGGCCATCAAAGAAGCTGAGCCCGAAGAAGCAGACGGTGAAGAAGGGTTTCTCGGGATGCGATTTGTACGTTCGCACATCCCACGAAGGGATCGCACAGCATTACGTCGAAATTCAACGCTTGGTGCCGGAGGAGCATCGCACGAAGGTTGGCGGGAACATCAAGATCAAGTACGCCAGCTATGAGGAACTCCTCGAGGAACTGCTCGACCAGGACTTGCCATTTGCTGTCGACAGCGGCTACTTCGAGTATCACTTTGCGGATGGCAAGAAGGCTCTTGTGGATGACACTGAGTCTTTGCAGAACATGCTGATGGTTGCGAAGCGGGATGGGAAGGCCAGGTACGAGTTGGTGTGGACGGAAGGGAAGGTGCCTCCTAAGAGCGAGCACACGATGCTGTAGGTGATCTTGTTGCTATTGAAGCTTGTAGGACTGGCTTCTACTGAATCGGTAGGTGTTGGGAAACCCAGTCGCTAGCCTCGCAAGATCTCGTGGCTGGTGATAACACTCGGGAAACATGACTGATTCTACCACTGCTCCGCTGGCTGTCTTCCTGCTTCTCTTCGACCTGTCACATCTCCAACATGTCACCTGCTTTCCTGCCTTCAAGCTTGCCCTTCTTTCATACTGCCCATCGTTTTTCCTAGAATCCCACAGGAAGTCTTCAGTTTCTAGATGAATGTGGGCTTCTTCACACTACACATCTTGCATTCACAGGCAAACTTCCTTTCACAGCGCTTCTCGCTCTACACCTACATTGTAACAAGCTGCCTATCTCAACCATCACTCGCCGCTACACGGTAAGAGACACCCAAACAGAGCGTTCGGAACTTCCGCAAGCCTGTGACCAGCTGTCACAACCACAACAGGACGCCGTGGCGCGAGGTACAAACCCACAACCTGTGCGGTAGGAACCCAGGCATGCTCATCACCAGCAACGCCAACTCTAACGACCGCACAAGCCCCCCACGAACCATAGCCTCAAGCATGTTCGACGAGCGCCCTGGCTGCACCTGCTCTGCGTATGTTATTCGTATGCTTGCGTGAGTTTCCGGACTGTGTTGGTAATGAAAGCAGAACCGCAACGCTGTGCGGCTCGAGCACCTCGTGGCGGTGAAGATCGCAATCGCAAGGCTGAAAGAGTCGTAGATGCTGATAGGGTTGTGCGAGTCTGCGTGCTGATGCGCTTCTCATATGGGTGCGCCATATCTGCAACAGGATCGGTCACGGGACGGAGATGTATCCGAGGCTGAACACTCCTTGCACCGGCTGCCACCACCTCGGAACGGACCTTCGACACGAACCATCTACTCAAATCGCCTTGCCAGGCCCAATGTCGGCGGTAGCCCTCCCGGCAGGCCTTTAGAGCCGTCTAGACCTCGGAGATCATACCAAGCCTTCTTTCAACATTCCACCATGCATTGTGTGGAGAAGCAGGATCATCAGCAGGACCGATGTTGATGCCCACAAACGTAAAAAATATGCTCTTCTTGGTATCGATGGACGAAGAATGATAAGGAGCGCCCCAGGGCCGAGCAGTCATCGCTTGGTGTGGGCAGGCATGATCAGGCTGGTTGACTCAGACCGGCATTGGATGGAAAGCATAACGAGAACGTGCAAACCGCTGAACTGGGCTACAAGAAATGGGCTTCGACACCTAGGAGGGTTTGAAGGAGCTGGAGCTGCCCAAGTGCTAGAAGGTGGATCATAGCAGCTCCAGTGGGACGACTATGGGAGGTGGGAGAGGAAGTGTCATCGGCGAGCGACTACGTGATCATAATTGCAGCTGACTGGTGGAGTTTTGATGTATACTAGAAGTCAGTGAGCACGCAGAAGCCGAAGTCCATCTCCATCGTGATCGTTTCCATCGTGAGTATGCGACTGATGTACTCTTGTTTCTGGGTCTTCAGCGGTGGGTGGACCATACTCAGTCCGTGATATCTGAGGCGCTGTTGCCGTGGCAGCAAGCCGGCGAAGTGAGCAATAACAGCTCTACCGGGCATCGTGGTCGCCGGCAACGGCGGCATGCTGGGTGGTAGGCCACCGCAGGGAAGGCATACATCAAGTCAGTAGGGCAGCGAAAGTGATGAAGGACAAGCAGAAAGGTGAGGCATGGTCTGGGTTTTCTAATCTCATTCCTGTCTGGTGAAGCTATTCGCGGTGAAAGCAAGCTATGTACCACGGTATGCCGCGATGATGAGCAATCGGTGACGGTATGTGCATGTATGGTCTGCACAGTTTGTCACAAGTCTTTACTCTTCGCATTCGTGATCAGTGATGCCTCCCATGCTCGCATCGTGTTTTGTGTCCATCGCTGTTTCAAGAGCCCCGTACTTAAGCTCTTGAAAGCATCCTCTCTTCTCAATTCATTCTTGCTTGGTGTTGCGTACTGTGTCGCACTTGCGAGATAACGCACTACTGTCCACCGTAGTTGAAGAACAGTTCGCCCACAGCATCGTCCCAGATCTGCATCTGGCGCTCGACCTCAGCAGTGCTGGCCTCATGAAGGCTGGGGGTCGGCACGGTGGCGTCAGCGCCCGGGAAGTCGATGAAATCGGCGAAGGTGAAGTCGTACGGGACTTCAACGTCCGGGACGCCATACTCACTGCCGCCGTTGACGGTCTGCAGCCCCACACCAAGAGATGACTCCGTGTGACCACCACCATAAGCCGTGGTATCGTTGTTGTACGCCACCAGCTCCTCACGGATCTGCATGTCGCGGCGAGCGTCGGCGTCGATGGCCATGTGGCCGGAGACTTCATCACTCTGCTGGAGGGTGATGATTGGACCTTGGTGCTGTGACTCGAACGACGTGACCGGCATCTGGTGATCGACCGCCAGCTGAGCGAGTCTGTCGGCGGTGTGCAATTGGGCCGTAAGCTTGGCGAGCTTGGTCTTGGTCATCCTCTTCTTCTTCTCAGACGGCTTCCGTGGCTGATACTGGTAACCAGGGTGGTCGATGGCGTGCTGACGCTTGGCGTCCTCAGATTTCTGGAGTGATGGTCAAATGAGGTGGCCTGAGATGTTGCTTGGAGCATGTTTCGGTACTTACGCGCTTGTAGATCTCCTTGACTGCCTCTGTCTCGGCCTTCCACTTACGACCGATGATGACGGACACCTCGTTGTTGTGGAGGCCCGGCTGTTGATTTGTTAGTTGCGTTGTAACAGTGTGGGGCACAGGTGAGCAACTTACATTCTCTCTGACGACCACGGGGTGCCACTCCTTGCGGTAGATGATGAAAGCATTCGGTGGGCGGGGCACCTTGTCCTTGGATGCGCTCTTTGACCCAGAGTCACTGCCGGCATCGTTGATCGCGTGAGTAGCCATGCTCTCGATCGGGACCACAGACACGGTGTTGTCTGCAGCATTGACGATGAGCTCCAGCTTGGAACCGGTGGCGCTCCTGTGAAATCATTAGCGGTGCAGAAACCATTTGCGGTGAAGTCTTACTGAAGGTGGTGCTTCCACACTCCGAAGCCAGGCACTTTGGTAGTACTGATGTGAGTGAAGGAGATCTTTGGGATGCTGATGCCGTCCTCGAATTGGCCGACAACGTCAATGAAGGATGATTCGAGGAAGTTGCTGATGTCTTCAGTGCCTGCGACTGGCGCGACAGTAACGTAAGGCGCTGCCTGAGCTGCCATTGTTGTTAGTGCTGTGGTGTTGGAAGTGGTGTGATGGTAGTGGGTGTGCTGGAGTGCAAAAACAATTTTTTGCGTCTGGGTTTGGTGGTCGAACGATGTTAGAGAAAAGAAGGGGGATGTTGTGAAAGCGATAAGAGAAAGTCGGTGGCTGGGAGACCGATGAACTGAGGTTGCACATATGCACGCGAAAAGTCTAAATGGTGCAACTCAGGGTCCGCGACGTTGGCCTGGTGAACGCACATGATGGATCACATGAAATTATATCTTTGCACGTACCTTCAGAACTTGCTGTCCACAGTCTCTTCAGCCAACATCAAGACCACCAGCTCTGCCCGCTCCGCGACGTCTGATATCAGACGATGACAACTATCCCGGACAAGCAGCCCAGGCTGGGAGCCAGGTACACACAGGAGGCAACGCGAAGATCGGATATGGACAACAACATCTGCTCCGGTAAGCGCCGACAGGCTTTCACTTCTCAGCTTGAGTGCCTTGCGAACGAGCTAGAAGGATGCTGTGTCGACAGTCCAGATGAGCGCGATCTGAGCCCAGGCGCGAGCGGTGAGGAGTGGACACGAGTACTCTCGGCAGCGACGTTCGGTCGAAGGATTCTGGTACCCGATGATCAGCAAATCAATGTGGAAGAAATCATGCGAATCAACAAGCTTTACGGCGCCGAAAAGGACTTCCTTGACTTCCTGCACCACCATACTATTACGAAGTGCCTGAGTGACGAAGATGGAGACGAGAATGATACCGATTTCCAGATAGAATTCGAGAAAGCCACAGATGTGACAGAGAACTTCCAAGCCATTTACGCCAGAGTGCGCGAGTAAGCTTCCCTTTACCATGATGCAAAACAGAGGAGGCGAGAGACTTACGCTTCCACAGAGTAACGGACCGAATGACAGAGGGCGACTCGCTTGTACCCTTTCCCACGCAGATGGATGCAAGCCTACGGACAACTGTTGTTGATGATCACCTCTTGGAATCCTTTTGGCGAGTGTGCCAGGCACCCAATGCTGCCGAACTCAGGATGGTGAGCGTTGCCTGTGAAATGTGGGAAAGCGAGGTAGAGGACTGGTGTAAGTCAGCCGTGGCGACTTTTCAACAAGAGGTTATGGCTTACATGTTGCAGTCTGTGAGAAGATGTCCAGAAAGGGCAGCTACTTCTACACAAAGGCCCAAGGCTCGAACAAAGCAGACATCGTCAGCTCACCCCGAAAGCGGAAGCACTCGATGGGACAAGATGACGATTTTGAAGGACCAGACCAGGAGCCTTCAGCGGTGCCGGCTGAATGCATAGTCTAAGACAGTTTCGCGCCGCAACCAGGAATGCGAAGTCTGACGCTGCCCTGGAATGTAACATATCCCAGGCGCGGACGAATACGCTTGCAGTCCCCTCTATCAAGATGCTAGATCATCAAAGGCCACTCCGTGTCCCTCGAACCACTACACACGCATAGTAGAGATGCATCACACGACAGCCATGGATGAGGTGAAGTGAGGTCGCCCCGGCTCATCTCAACTGTTCTCCGGCAGAATTCCGGGAAGCGCAAGTGAAGTGGAAGTTTGAAGCGGGTGGCTTGGCTTTGGGTTTGGCAGACGCTCCATTCTGGCACATCGAACTACCTACGAGGATATCCACCTTCGTAGCACATATACCGTTACCGCATCGCCTTTGGCACTGGGCTGCGAGTGTGGGTAACGACACGGGTGCTGGGATGTTCTATGAGCATACATGTCTGACACCACTTCGCTGTACCTATCTTGATATAGAATCTGGTACCGACGCTCGAGCTGCTCCTTCTCCTTTCTCTTTGTCTCTAATTGTCTTACAACCTTCCTGCATGCATCTTACTGCGCATGGCAACAATCTGCCGGGCGTATGTGCTACCATCAGTGGTCCCCGGGGCTGGTGGCTAGTCGCGTGCGTGGGAGGTGCTGGATGGAGTTGAAGAGCATCATAGATGGGGAGCAGCTTCTGGTTCCATCCGTCGGAGCGCCAGGGCTGGAAGCAAGCATGCATCTTGCAATTCATACTGAAGCATCCTGCTGCAGGACACCATGATCATCATACGGCTGTTGAAAGTCCGCGCCATCTGGCCATGAGAACGCCAGCGGGACGAGGCTGGAAAAGTCTTCACAAGCACACGATTCATCGCGCTCTTCTGGACGGGCTGCGAGTGATGTACGCAGCAGATGCAGGACACGGAGAGAGTAGGACCTTCACGGCGGGTTCGCGGCGAGTTTCAATTACGCACCTTGTCTTTCGCGACGTTCAACGCCAAAGGAAAAGCCGGGAGGAGAGAGGTCGAGACATTTCAAGGGCCAATGCACTCCTCGAAGCGCCACACATCCCAGAAAGCCTCCGCGGAGTCTCTTGGCTCGACACCCTACCCTTGGGGTGTCTCACGCGAAGGACTATACGCATCTTTACGCGTGTCTGGACTACATGGGTCGTTCCATAAGCACAGGTTCGGCACTTGCAACATACGCGAGGCAGTGCAACCTCCGGTCTCTTCAAGATTGCGACCAGCACAGCGAGCTGGAAGAGCACAAGAGCAATACACTCTACTAATTTGGGACATCAAGTGCTCATACTCGATCCGGTGACAAAAGATTTACCGATGACGTGCGCGTCGTGCGCTTCCATTATGTCATGGGCCGAAATGCATCAGATCCGTTCCCGGCCACCAGCATACCAAGCCTGCGAGCATCCAAGAACGGCCATGGTATTTCGCCTTCCGACGACCGTAGTCAAACCGCCCCAACCAAACCTCCTGGCTTGTCGTTGACTACGACCTCGTTGACGTCGTTCGATTACGTTCGGGCAGAAGGACTGCTCCTTAGGGTATCGTGGCCTCCAAGCATCTGAACTCGTATTTAGCCAACTCATCTCAGGCACGGGCTATGAGCGTTCAAGCTTTCGGCCATAACACCGTCTACTTGACGAGAGGCTTGTCGGTCTTCCATATCTCAAATCGTGGCTGTGGAGAGGGATTGACGCAAGGCTCACAGAACATCGATCTTCACAGAGACGCATCCATGCATCACTCTCGCAGGCTTGCTGCACTTCTGCGTGATCAAGGACTTCATAAGCTGTTCTGTGTCCAAAAACAAGTGACAGCTGCGTGCTATAACCACTCCAGCGGCCTCGCCTGTGCAGTTAGTCCAAGCCACGGATACGTTGTCATCGTTGTTATTTTAAGAGACCGCCGAGCGGCCCGAGGCGATTGTGGCACCGCCTTCCAGTACGTGAAAGCGTTCTTGCCGGGCTCCAGAGGTGACGAGGGCTGCGGTAGACCTCCGAGTATGAGCCCTGACGAAGCTCAACATCAACAGTGAGTTGCGAGTGCAGTGTAGGGCATGGCAGGTTGAGGACCGATACTTGCCAGTATGACGTTCGCAGCGAACGAGTCAACAGTCTTGGATATACATCCACGATCTTCGGTTTGCCTGGTGACCGGCCACTAGTCTGCAAGGCTTTCGACAGTAATTGTATTGACACTCTCCGCCTTGTCGCTTCGCTACCTATCCATATCCTTCAAGCATCCTTCGCTACTACAAAGTCAACAAGATCATTCCCTCCCCTCGATCTCCGAACTAGTCGCTGTTCGCGTCCCCATCTTCACCTCCCTCGTGGTCTGCTGGGAGGACGTCGGGGATAATCATGGGTGGCTGAGCCTTTCCAGTCATGCTCCCCAACACCCTCAGTTGCTCGCTGCGGAGGTACACAAGACGGCGCTGTACCGCCGCCGGAGTCATGTAAGTCTATATACAGAGGTGCAAATCAACTTGATGCAAGATCCGCTAGGTATGTTGGTCTTACCAGAACAAGCTTGCCGCAATCACACGGTAGTCGTGGATGTAAGCTGTCTCTCCAGAGCAAAGAGTACTAGTGTGCGGTCCATGGAGGACGTCTGATTTATAGTGGAGGCCATTCCAGGCGGCAAGGTGTTTAGTTGTAGATGTACTGCATTCCTGTTAGCCTTTGCTCCAGTTTTTCAAGTATGAGGGGGGCTGATGTAGTTTGTGCTTACTTTACTGTATCTAGTAGAAGGTCGCTGTGTTGTAGATGGTTTAAGAACTATCTATACGAGAGACGTTAAGATCGTCCCAGTAGGCCGCGGGTGGTCCAAGGATGTACGGCTATCGACCGAGATCTTCGTCTGAAGTACTGCATTATATTACATGATTACTGGCCACATGGTCGCTCTAGTAGTACTCTCAACATCACCAAGAGACACTGAAATCTTTGATGTTTGATGGTCAGTCTGCGATTGAGCAGGCGCGGGAGCTCTTTGTAAGTCAGATCGTGGACGCACACCCGTTCCGGACAGCGGTTCTGGCAACGGCCAATTGGTGGTTTTCTTCGGAGAAAGGATTGATGCAACATTTCAATTGCTATCGTTACAATCGGCGATGGACGTCAACTCTATAATTCACTCCGGCATTGCACAAGATCAGCCATGCATTGGAGTTCTATACATCCTCACTATAGGTCAGTCTTCTCTTCCTCTCGCGCTCGTCAACCCACATCTCCGCTATTCTGCTCGTCGAAGTCCTGCTGCCAGTTACAGATGGTCGCACAGCCGGTGACATGGATGCAGCCAGCGCAAGCCCATCCCCCACTTTCCGCTCCCCTCTCGCTTTCGTCGCAGGCTCCTCAGAGATCGTTGCACCTCCTAATATCCTTCGCTCGTTCTGATTCTGCATGGATGTAAATCGGCGCATGCGCACAGTATCGGCAGGTTGCGAGCTGTCGAAGCTTTTGACTGAGGGGAGGTCCAGTGCATTCGAGTCTTTACCTCGTCCCATTATCCAAGCGAAGAAGGAGCTGATTGGCCGAGAACGCTCTTTGTATCTTGTTTTTCCAGAAATGAAGGCCTCGTTTTGAGTTGAGCGAGCCGACAAGGATAAAGAAGGGGACGCAGACGCTAGTCGTGCAAATGGCGAAGATCCTAAAGATATGTGAGTTAGCAAATGTCTTGAACAACATATAGTGGAACGTCAGCAGCTCCATGCGACCTTTCAAGGACCGTATCGGCTGATCATTCGAGTCATTTGAGAATCGTCAGCATTGCAGAACAGCTGCTGAATTGGGCAACAAGTGCTTAACAGGCAGCTCATCTGTTGGAGACATCTTCCGATCATGGCCCTGACTTACGTGTATTGCTTTGGCATATTCTCCATCCCGAATACCTAGAATAACGGGTAGTAGAATTAGCCAGTGTCTGTGAGGTGTGATCGAGTCGAAGAGTCGAAGAGCGTCGCATAACGCCTGAAATGTCTCGAAGAACTCCTGCCCATGCATTTGACATACGCTGGTGACAAATGTCAATGACAGAAAGAATATTGAAACCTGACAAAAATGGCAATAGGGTTAGCGAAGTTTAGAGAAGGTGGGTGTGTTGCCATCAGCGCTCACCATCGTCAGGAGCTTGATGTTGTAGCCCTGCTGCACGGTCGTCTCCGTAGCGTTGACCGACTTCCGGCTCTCCTGAATAGAAGTCCCCGTGAACAAGTCTTCTCGTAGGTCCTGAATCTCCCTGCGCCGGTCGTTATTCTCCTCGATCAATTTCCGCAGTCTGCCGAGCATGATGTTGAACTCCTCTCTCAGCCCAGCCATCTTCTTCCGATAGTGCTTATTTCGGTTGCTCGTATCGTCTAGCAAAGGCCACAATGTCTTGTGCCTGCCCTCCCAGACATCATCCGTGAAGCGATCATCGTAAGCCTCGACAAGCGCCTTAATGCTCTCGTTCATGATGCCGAGGGTTTGATGTGCCCAGAAGTACCGTCGAGCCATGGTGTAATTGTCGTCTTCGAATAGAAGCTTGTCCCGTATTTTAGCATCGAACATGATTCTAGGGGAGGCCGAACTCGCTTGGAGATCCGCTTCGTGATCTCGCCGAAGCGACAATACGCGTCGCGGAACTCGCCAAGTACCGTAGTCATGAACGCTTCCGGCCCGTTCACGTAATGCTTTGTCGAGTCGTGCACGTCCAGACTGGACTTCAGATCTGGGTAGCACTGAATATTCAGCACCTGCCACGAGGAGAAGAGGTCGAAAATGGGTCCCTTATCTGTTGTCTTCTTGATCTTCCGATACGGGTTCTTCACTTCTGTAATCTTTGGTCCAATGAGGACCAACGCCACCACAGAGCCGCACCGGGTGATCGAGATATGCGAGGGTTTCCTGTCGTTCTATCCTGCCGCCATTTGCCACTCGTTTGGCTGGCAATCAGTCCCTATGAGTGTAAAGTACTCAAAATCGAAGACGAAGCTACGCTGCGGCCGGCTGTCCTCGTCAAATGCTCTGGAAAGACTTGTTGAAGAGACGTCATCGGTGTACAGATGGCCAAGAAGTTCGTTCATGTCGAAGAATTTGTTCATGGTGAAGTGTATTGCTCCGAAGAGTATTGGGCTTGGCTCCCTGACAATGGTGATACGGCCCACAGCATGGCGTTGCTTCTCCTTCGGATTGGTTTCCTTGACGGCGTACCAGAACGCCATGGCTCTACCAAAGTCTTTCTCGATGTGAGAGAAGTCCACTGGTAGCATAGAGCCATCCGGACCCACATCGAAGACCCGATAGTGCATGTGGTCGCTTCTATCCTCAAGCTTGCCTTTGCGGTTCGGTATGAGCGGCGTCTCCGCAAGGCGTGCAGGGTTGCCGACCACGCCGTCCAGAATCTGACGGGTCCGCTTGTCCCACGCATGAGATCTGAGATGAGCCCTCAAGCTCTCCATGTCGTAGGACTGCGGTTCGAGTGGAGTCTGTACGTAAAGCGCTTCGTCTCCATCATCGTCGGAGTCTGAGTCATCTGCGGTGGTCCGCGAGAGCGAAGAGCTGATAAGTGTTGTTACGGCGTTGAGGTTTTTGCGTGAGTTTGAGTCCTTCTCCGAGGTAGTGTGTGATGCTGATAGTCGTTTTGAGCGCTGAGATCGCGATTCTGGCTGCAGAGATGAGGGCGGTGTCTCGGCGCGCAGGATGTCTTTTGAAACCGTTGCCGCTAGACTGGATGCAAGCTGTTCATGAACCTTTGAGAAAGTGTCGATATACGCTGCACGCTGGGCGTCCAAGTCGCGGATGAGAGCTTCTATGCACTTGCAATCAGGCGTGCTCACCGCTATCGGGCCGAAACTCGCTGCGAGGACCTGAGAAGGATGCGGTGCGACCAAGCTGAAGTTACACAAACCTACCAGATGAATACGGAGGACAAGTCGAAAATGAACATACGAACCAACTATTCCCGGTCACAGCTGAGACGAGGCTGGCTCTCTTGGCCCACAACGCGTGCATGATCCGGCTGTCAGTCAGTACATAGTCTGTCTTGGCTCGGCTTGAGGATTGCTTGGCAGAAGGAGTCCTTCTACACCGATAGATGCACCTAATTTGCGTAAAGGAAGTGTGGACAACGTTTCGCTGGGGCGAGGTGAAGTGAAAGATTGTGGAACCATCTCTTCGGGACCGTCCACACTATCCGGGTAGAATATCGCTATGAACAGGCCGGCGTACATGTGAGTACAATCACGTGACCGCATGAGGAGCCGACAATCCTCGACGACACCACTCGAACGGGGGCAACGATACGTGTGATATTGCCAACCTTTTCCAATCATACAACAACATCTGACAAAGTTATACTTAGAACGGATTAAGTGAACCAATGAACGTGGAACAATCGTTATTGCCCAATGCCTCCCCACGCATATTTCTTCGAACGACCTCGCTTCGCTACAGTACTTCGAGGTTATGCTTCCAGCCCTGCGAAAGGCCGCCGAATTCGAGACGAAACTAAATTATCTGGCGTCCAACACAGGCCGTCCCTCTCTGGCCCCTCACTAGGCATTTTGCTCACCGAGCTGTCCGCCACCAACGCAGACAACGCCGGCATGCGGAAGGAAGGCCATACCATGTCAGAGGAGCACCGCACGACAGCGCGACGGATGGCGCAGCTTCTTCTCGGCGTTCCCGTCGCTTTCGGCACGGTTGTTGTGGGTTGCAATTGGGTTTGCAGATGGCTCGAGACTGGGGATGAAGGTTGAAAGGCTTTCGTCCAGCCAAACAAAGGCCCCTTGAATGGCAGGCTCCGTTGTCCGACACGAGCAGCAGACTATGTCGAAGTCACTGCGCACGACAGCACGGCGATGGCGCAGCTTCTTCCCGGTGTTTTTCTTGCGTTTGGGACGTTCGTTGTTGGTGTGGAATGAGTCTGGGGATGGCTGTGTGCTAGGCCATTAGATATCGTGGGGAACTCGCTTAATCGAACGATCGCCCTCGCCCTCATTTCTCGAAAGTCTTCCAGCAGCAACACCACACACGTGCAGCTCAAGCAGCACCCTTGGTCAAACACGAGCGGCGCGTCCAGAGCCGACAGGTCGAGACATCGAGCAATTCAGGCTTCTCACACTCTGCACCCATCCGAGAAATCAGCTTGTCAACGTGAGCAACGTGGATGAATATCGATAGCGCAAATGAGACTGTGACAGTAATATAGAGAATTACACTCATACGAATAGAATAGACAACAAATTATCTACCTCACCCTTGTCAGCATACATAACGCTAAACAGAGCATGTCGAAACGATACCACCGTTCCGCTCCGTCTCTGGTGCAGAGCCGTCGAAGGGATCGCAAATTCGCCATCCTACTTCTCCCTCTTCTCCTGCCGACGCTGTCACGGCTTGGTCGTTTGCTGATGGATGTCGAGGTCATCCCGACAAAGACTGTGGTTACCTTGTGCTCTTATCGGCCACCGCTGTGCCTCGTCCACCAGCTCAAGCTCGAATCCGCTCGTACAGCAGAATATACGCGACCTTGTTATCCTTCGCACCCTCCCTCCTCGCCGTCGGCGTCTTCTTGCCCGTCGTGCTTGCGGGTGTTGCAGTACCGTTCGTATTGGCAACTGAGTTCAACTTCTTGTGCCCCGGCACGTGTCCGTTCACCTCCGACCACGGCTTCTCTTCTTCCGGCTCCTTCTCCGCTTCATCAAGTCCTTGGTACATGTTCCGCTGCTTCTGCATATCTTGGTCAGCTTTGTGCTGCTCTAGAGCCTTGGCAAGGAGTTTTGGATCCTCCTCGGACCCGCCCTCAGCGACATCTTCTGGTCGAATGCGGCGGATGATGGTGTCATCGATGCGGACCCATTCGCGGCCGTCTTCGCGGAGTATGTCGACGGTATAGTGGCCGCCTGCTGCAGACTTGCCGTGGTGGTAGACAACAGAGGTGAGGCGATACTTTGGCAGTCCCCCTTTGACGGCCAGCGCGCCTCTCGAGCTAGGCGGGAAGACATCCTTGGGAATCTCCAGTTCGAGCGGATAGCCAATCTTCTTCCAGATCTTCTGAGTGCCAGTGAGGCTGTTCTCATACTGGAAACGCTTGAGGTGGAGGATGAGGACCGGTGGTAGGGTATCGATGAACACCTGTTTCTTGGCACCGGTTGCCTTGCCGCCGAAGTCTCCAGTCAACACTTCCGTTCGTGTCAGGCCCTTCAGCGCGTCGATAATGTTGTTGACGTGCGATGCGCCAATGTCAAGCTGTAGAGGCTTATAGGGTTCCAGCACCACCGAGTCCTTGTTGCCTGGAACCCGAAGCACGGACCTGAAGTGACCGCCGAAGATCTTCGTGATAGGAGACGGTGCATCTTCTTGGCCAGCTGTGCGTGTTACGGAAGCTTTCTGCTTTGGCCCGACTTCCAGCCAGCCTTCAGCGCCTTCAGGAGATGAGGTAGCGCTTGGCGAGGTGACTCCGCCTTCTGAACTGCTGTCCTCCTGCGCGCCGTTCATCACAGAAACGCACTCGTCGTGCAGACCTTCCAGTAAAAACCCAAAGAATTCTTCGGCATCCTGCTGGTGGCCGCGCTGCGACATGGTTAGCTTTCAGTTTCAATCCATGGATCGTAAGACCTACCCTCATGCTAACGAATCTCTCCAACTTCGCGATCGCATCGTACACATACTGAGGAATGACGGGATCTCCATACTGCTCCAGCTTCTGCTGGCCCAGTTGCGTGCGCAGCCCATCCGTGGACTCCGCGCTTGCAAGAATTTTGAACTCTCTCATGAACATAATCATGGCATCGACAAGAGGGGTATCACTTTTTATCGAGTGGACTGTCCGCTGCCGGACTTGGTCCAAGAAGTTGTAGAAAGGAACGCAAAACACTAAAACTTGCAATATCTGCAACACGTCAGCCACAAGTCTCAAATCTTCGGGAACGAAAAGTGCTTACCGAATTCATATAACACATGTTACCCGTATTTACAAGCCCGCGCGGCTCGAGAAAGGTCAAGGTAGAGTCACTTTGGACGCTATACTGGCGCAGCGCATCCGCGAGTGACGCGCTCTTAGGTATTTGGAAACCGTTGCTGGGGGGAGCGCCGTTCAGTGCTAAAGCGGTAGAAGGTGGTGGAGCGTTTCGGCGGACAAGATCAGCCCAAGACTTCGGCGCTGGCTTTGGAGGAGGAGCAGCTGGTACTGCTGCCTCGTCTGCAGGTTGCTCGCCGTTTGCTGTCTCCGACTTCTGCTCTCCGGACGTCGACACAGGAGCTGCTTGTGAGGTGGGCGATGCGATTGGTTTGTCGGAAGTCGCAGGTGGAGATGGCTTAGGTCTGGCGATACCCGGGATGTTTGGCACAGCGATTGCAGTCCGCGTATCGCGTCGTGCATGCTGAGTCGATGCGGCAGTCGGCTTTGGTGAATTGAAGGTAGCTTGAGCCGGTGTTGTGGGCGCAGAGACAATTGTGAAGTCTGTCTCGGACGGGGCCTGAGAGGTAGCTGGCGTCTCTGGCTCTGATGGCGCTGGCAATGTGGATGTTTCTGATGCAGCCTCATCGGCTACTTGCTCTTGGAATTCAGCCTCCGCAAGCTTTCGGGTTGGCAGAGCCACAGTGTCGACATCATCGAGGTTCTGGTTCTCCTTCCGCCTGCGCCGCCTTGCTGCTCTGGGCGGGAAAGAAGATGCACCGGCTTCGTAGGAATACCATGGTAATTTTGGATATATTGGCATCTTGTGCTCAGGCGGTAGCAAAAGTACGTTAGCAGCCGATGGTTGTGGAGGTTGTACTGCGGGCGCGAGAGGTGTGGCTATTTCCAACCGTGTCGGTTGAGGCATGACCTGCTCTTGCTTTGGTGTTGGCGCGGTGTCGTATTTTGGGGTGGGAGCGGGTGAGGGAGGTGCGACTGGTGTATGGGTGTAAGAAGGCACGTGCTGAATAGTCGGTCTCGGTGAATGTGAGACTGGCTGCATCATGTGCGGAGGTTGGACGGGCGTCTGTCGTATCGAAGGTGTCATGGGCTGGGAGTAGGGTTGAGACGTGACTACCATCGGTGAGCGCGGCTGGTAGGGCACATGCGGAGCCTGAGGAATCTGTGGCGGAGGAGGAGGCATGTAGGCTTGGGGGTTCGGGTAGGGTTGTTGCCATCTCTGCTGGGCGAATTGGGGTGGTGGCCCATGAGGATGTGGATAATAATGTGCCGGATGCTGGTAGGCTCCATAGGGGTGGATGGGCGAATGCGGCGGCATGTGATGGTGGTAGGGGTGAAATTCTTGCTGCGGCCGCCGTTGAGGAGGGTACATGGGCGGCTGTGGCATGTGAGATTGATGCATGTTGGACTGGCCTCCTCCCGGGGGCATGTAGTTAGCCATGATGCCGGTGGTTTCGAGCCGCTCCGGACAGACGACGTATGATCCCTTAACAGATCAACGTGTCTGTCCGATGAGCGGAGATTGAGGTCGGAGCAGCTCTGCTGGAGGCCGTCGGCTGCATTAGGCGAGAGTGGGGGGAGTTGCGGGTGTCGTGCGCGTGGAGCGGTCGGGCGGAGGTGATGGAGAGGGCGGCGGATATATAATTTCGAGAGACGGACAACGAGCTTCGGCGTGGTCTGCGCAAGATAACAACCTGGAACAGATCTCAACACTACCACCGACTAGCACAGTGTCACGAGCACTGGACGGGTAGTGCAGCGAACGTCCAACGAGTTTTGTGTATAGAAGGGAGTGGTCCACGAGAAAATGATGTGACTAGAGCCGCATCGGTTGGTTAGGGCTCGGCTGGCTTGCCGAAATGGCCAAAAGGGCAAGGAAGTGAGGTAAACTTTGAAGTTGACCTCCCATCTAGCTCTGAGTCCCCAAAATATAGCAATACCTTGTATTGTCGTTCATCTCTGCTTATCCCCACGCTATCCTGACGTGCTTTCCACACCCCCTAATGAACCATACGATCTACCTCTGTGTCATCCCACGTATACCAACTTCACATCAGTCATGCACTGCTTCCGAAACACTTGCAGACCCTTCTACCCATCATTTCAGGTACGCAACTGTCCCCAGGCCGGGAGCGTGAAATACAGGTTCGGAAAATTGGGCTCTACAGCTCAGCATTTGTTGGCGTCGAGGCGGATCAGCCTGCATGGTTCGGGTCTGGCGGGCAGACCGTCTAAGCATCCAAGCAGCAGCGGGGCTCTGTCTTCACTGTCTCGACGAAATTGCTCCGCACATCGTAGAGATATAGCAGCCTATGCAGATATCGGGATATTCACGATGCAGGAGACCCTCAGCACTCGTGTCCGCCTCGCCGTACCCACGTCACCTCATCTTCATGCACTGAGGCCCAAACCGCACCGTGGAATTTTGCAGTTACAAGAACTGCCCGTGACATACCATGGTAGGGCTCGGCTCGTGTAACTCTTGTTGTCTCACCAGCAGCTGGCCCTTCTTCTGTGTCGTCTTGAGTTTCGTGCCAGCCGCAAGTGTCAGCACTACTGGAGTCTTCCTCCGAATCCAAACCACTAGCATATCGAGCGTAGTGGTAGTCAGAATGAGGGCGTACATCCAGATCTGAGAGACCGCATGTGCTCTCAAATCGGCGCAGTGCTGCCACACCACTTGCTGATGATAAACTTTGGAGAGGGCGGCGTGGACGATGAAGTTCTGGGAGAGGAGAAGTAAGAGGCCTAGCAGGCCAGGCGGCTCCAGGTGGAGGATCAGAAGACGGGGCCCGATGAAGAGGGTTATGAGAAGGTTGAGGCCAACGAAGAAAAGTTTTGCCAGTATCGGTGGCTCCATAGTCGCTCGAGCCGGTAAAGTCGTTGAAAAACCGATAATGGAAGAGTGTTCTACTTACGAGTTGACGTTTCTTCCTGTAGAATCAGGTGCTCTGGATCAAAGTATCGGGATCTGCACCTTCACAAGACAACACCCTTTGTCTCTGCATCCGACTCGGATTTCTGTCTCAATCTAGTTCTGATGGTGCTTGATGGCTTGCTGAGGCAACTTCTTCTCAAACCTCAGCTCCTTCAGATCTTCGGGCCCACGCACTATCACTTTGCATCCATCAATGTCCTTCTTTTCCAAGATCTTCGCATACACTTTGGCATACTCTGACGCCGTCATTACGCCGTGAGCTTCGGCGTCTGAGTCGACCTCAACTCTGACCATCAAGTACGCTTCGTTAACACGAATATTTGTCCTTTCGTTCTCAAGCACAGCGGCGGCAAGCATGGCGACGAGGGCACCTTGAGTTGCTCCAGTAAGTCCTGCATAGCCGGAGATATCTGCGGCACCAGTGCAGCAAGTCCATGTGCTGTTGGGATGGTTCTGCTCAAGCAAATATGGGACGGTTGCACGGTAGGCGACTTCGATTTTGGTAAGTCAGCTCAAGTTCCAATTTGATATTTTGTGGGTGTTTCGCGAGACTTACAGTAGTTCGCATCAAACCCAAGCCTCATAAGGCGGCGGAAATCCTCTGTGCTGAGTTTATGCAGCGGTGTACCGATCCAAACGCCAACTACATTCGCATTAGCACATCTCTAACTTTCACAGAGTCACTAAATGCAACATACCACAAGCATAAACATGTTGGAAAGACGGCAACGCTCCAGCCTTGACCTTGTCCACCACACCCTGCACGCCATCCTCCGTTGTCACATCAGCTTTGACGACCGTGATGCCCTCTTTGGTCCCGACGTGTTTGAAGAATTTGTCCGCGCTGTCCTGATTGCGAACGATGGCAAGGACTTCTCGCTTCGTGCGAAGACAGGCGATGGCGGCACTGACGCCGATGTTTCCTGTTGCACCAACTAGGAGGACTCGTTCGACAGCCATGATGTTGCGTATCTGTGTTTTGTGAAAGTTGAAGAATGGAAAGATGATGTAGCGACTTATTGATTGCCTCCGCTAGGTCTCTTTGAGTTCTCAGCCGTCCAGACGAAACTGATATACCCTCCGCCTCACCGTCGTCCCGGAGTGACATCTTCACGAAAGAATGTTCATGACCAATTCACCGAGGGTTCGCTTTCATGCTCTTTCCCGATACCAAAGAAGGTCTTTGATCATGACTGATCTGTTCTGCTCATATCAGACCAGAAGAGGCAACCTCATGGCGAGATTGCTTGATGTACGACTCTGAGCAAGACAGGACAAGGCAAGACGGAGCATGAATCCATCCGAAAGTGGGGCCTTTTGAGGTGAGGTCGGTTCAGAACTCGATTTGCCTCAGGCTCGGGCGAACTTGCGTGTATCGGCTTTCCATTTGTGGAAATTATGATGGAAGCACAGATGACTATTGGCGATAGGAGCGTTGACAGAAGAAATCAAGGTACACACAACAGTGCATCAATGAGCAGAGTTCCACTCCGTTGCATTCCTACGAGCGGGTATCATAAGCCACCCCATGCAAAACCAAAGAAAACACCACCCATGATCGTCGTCATCGCCGAAGCGGGTTTAGCAATAGCACAAGCTCCATCAGTTCCATCATCGCGTCCGGTCCGGCCCAACACCACGCTCGAGATCCTCAAACATCTCGTCTTCCCGGCTGACTGGCTGGGTGGACGCAGGGTCGTCGTTCCGGGCTAGCGCAGCTTCTTCTTGAATCTCATCGGAGTCTTCGTCGTTGTCGTGATAAGATGCCTGTGGTATGGACGAAGAGGAGCCAGCGGAGCGAGCCAAGGAGCGGACGACGTCGCCTTTGCAGATCGGGCAGGTGCGGCGACGGGTCGTAAGCCAAGGCGTTCTGCGATTAGGTCAGTGGTTAATGCAAAAATGAGGAGGCGGGATCGTACGTACATGCACTCGGCGTGGAACTCGTGGCCACAAGGCAAACTCATCACCCTGCTCACGCCATCGACGTACTCTTCCAAGCAGACGACGCATTCCCTTTGCTTGCCGCCATACCGTCTTCGCCATTCCGACAAGCCAGCTGCTCGCTTCTCCTCGACTTGCTCCAGCGAAGGCGATGCCATGTCGTCGGAGCGCAGTGATGATCCAGCCAATACAGGTCCTTCTGGTGTGGTTCGTGATCGTGGCCGGGATCGAGCGTTGATTGGCCGGGCATCAGATGGTAGGAGCGGTGTTGTCGCGCTGACGGGAGAGGAGATGGAGGAGGTGGTGGAGCTAGTAGGAGTCGTGCTTGCCATAGTTTGGTAAGTTCTGACGGGCAGGCGCTCGACGACAGACTTTGGCGCTCGCCATCTTCGTCTCCGTATGCGTGAGCGGAGAAGCAGTAAGGCGTACACGACTGTAAGAGTGACAAGAGGTGAGACCACAAGCACGAGGAGCGTGTCGAAGAGCGGAGAGGTGGACATGGATGTTGGTGTCAGGGTCACCCATAGCCCTTCATGAGCATCCGGGTTGCTCGCCAGGTGGGGTTGGTCACGGATCGGTGGTGTGGCTGTTTCTGCTGCCTGCCTTTCGGGGCTGTTGGGTTGCGACTCGGGTACATTCTCTCGGTCTGAAGAGCCGAATAGCCGTCGAAGCCAGCCTTTCGACTTCTTTTCTGTTACTTGTTGCTCGCTCTCACCATCAACTTTGCTGCCATCTTTCACTTTGCGTGCATTTCCAGCCTCTTGCATCAACTTGGCATATTCGCCGCTACCTGGTGTGATGCTGTCAACTTTCACCTCATTCATGGAGGGAGTACCGCTGTTTTCTGGCACTGCCGGGGTGGAGGTAGATGGCAGAAGCTGCTCTCTCTGGTGCGCCACCAGGTCTGGATCCCGCCAATCCTGTATACCTATCACGAAGCCATCACCAAGGTCACTTCCAGGAACCACAGACGGTGCCGCTGCTGTCAGGGTGGTCGTTGTCTGCTTCTTGCCGTATTTGAGGACTTCTTCGTCGTCGAACTCTTCTTGCAGGACCCACCCCACATTTTCCGTGCTTGGAGGCTGGCTGTCTGACGGAGCTTGCCTTGATCGTCCGAACAGGGACGACAGCCAGCCTGTACGCGATTTGTCCTGCTTCCCACTTCCCTCCACCTGGCTGCTGCTGTACTGATCATTACTTTCGGTGGTCACGGTAGGCTTTGCGATTGACGATGTCGTCGTAAAGTTAGGCTGGTCAATAGCTTTCGGCCTCTCAACCACAGCTTGAGGACTGTCGGAAGTGCCTGTTGCTAGGTCGAGTCGCCTCGCATCCTCTGGGCTGATGTTCTCTGCCATGCTACCAGAAGGTATCAGGCTCGAGAGCAAGTGAGCTGTCGTGTGGGATGTGAATAGCGAGGGGATAGTGACGTTTGAGGTGTCTCCGCGTGCGTACATCGTGACCAGCGGTCCGCCACGGATGTCATCACCCACGATCAAAGCCACACCGCCTCTTCGCTGCACCCATTTGACCTTCTCCAGAAAACCGCAACCTCCACGGCTGAGGAGTACCACCTTGCCAGCTATCTCCGCACTCTCTTGTAGCGATTGGATATCAGCATGGGCAGTCTTCTTCACGCCGCTCTTCTTCATCCCGCCCGAAGCGGGCAGAGGGTGGTGTAGGTGATCGTCTGTCCCGTCGTTGTTGCCAGTGCCTTCTGCCTCCTCCTCCACATCATCTTCTTCATCAGGCACACTTCGTTTGCCATTGCTCGCCACGCTCTCCTTCTGCCCTTCAGCCCACGAGCTCTTGGCCTCGTTCAGACTCTGGCCCTGGCCAACATAGCCGCCATCACTCCAGCCTGGCACATCGCTGCAGCCTAATTCACCTTCCAGTCCAGCGTTCGACCCAGTCCTCCCCAAATGATCGTCCCCAAACCCACTACCTATCCATAGCTGCCCGCTCAAGCTCTTTACTGGTATAAGTGGACCAAAAGCCGCCGGTCTTGCCAGAAAGAAGGTAGAGTTGTCGTCCGTCAAGCTGATGATGGCGCTGGGCGGGAACAAACTGGATGGTGTCCGCCAGTTGAAATATGTACCAAGCGCGCTCTGCTCATGCAATCCTGACTCCGCACTCGGTCGCCATGGTCCCACGTATAACAGACATAAAAACGCCGCGATGCTTGCGACCAATGAAAGCAGGAATCGGAGGGGCCGCATCGTGCGGCGGTATCGAGGGTCGAGGCCAGGCGTTGGAGGATGTGAGGATCCCAGCGAGTTGGAGTAATCGACACACTCAAGATGTGGCACGCTGCAGCATATGCTACGAGGCTACATGTACCAGAGTTGCATGATCCGTGGATGGATGTGGCGCAAATAGCGACGGTCGACGACAACACTCGGGCGGAGGTCAGAGCAAAGTTCCGGCTTGCCGACCACCCTTTACCTACTCTTACCTTACCTCCCAGCTCTCCTAGACAAACAGATGATCTCGGCGAATCTATAGTTCTACTCCTACGTCACCTCACATCGCCATCGCCACTGATTGTACCTATTATGACGAGTAGACGATCAGTCACACGGCGCGGCCTAAACAAAACTAGGCATCACGTGTCGAAACCCCGTGCAGCGATCTATTGGGAACAACTCTGATTTCGGTACCCAGCTGATCACTGCACTGCACCCAGGCCGGCGTCTATAATGTGGCAGTGAATACCTCTACCAGAAGTTTGCCGGCGATTGCAACTTCAGTCAACGAGCTAATCAGCCCGTGTACGACAGCACCACCAGAACAAGCTCACCTGCCTTCGCTTGGGACACGCCCAAGCCGTCGGCATGCCGACCACGCACGTCACACTGCGAGGCCTGGCTACTTACAGGTTTGATTAGAAGGGTTTCTGAGACCCTTTGACCTCGCCCAACATTTACTACGCTCATGGGTCGCGTTGATGTCGCCAGGTTGCGATGAAAAGCTGCCAAGGAGCGATGAGAGGTAGGATGAGAGCTTGTTTTGTCTCATATTGTTCCGGCATTTCCATCGTAGTCTCCTGACCTCGCAGGAACAAGAATCTACGCATGCTGACACTGGCCTTGGGCGTCATGACTCCCCCCAATGTACACTTCGGCCCTCATATCACACGGTCGGAGAGCTATAGATACAGCGACGCGCTGGTATACTGACATATGTGACTCGCATACATCCAGGGCATCTTCATCGACTTCTCGGCCCAGGACGGACTATCGGCCGGAGGTACCTCTGCCCACTGCATCGATGCATTGACGGATCTGAACGGTGCAAACCCTCTATATACGCAGACGACATCTTCTATATCCCGCTTTCGATCAAGACCAGTTGTAGTGACCAAGGCAATAATAGTCTCACTGCTGTACTGAGGTTAGATGCCACTGGAGTCTGGTAGGACTGTCCTCGGCCACGCGATCTGCGTAGAGATCACTGCAGCTTGTTCGTAAAACCACTACGCAATGGTTGATTGGGGACAGCAATATTATCGTCACGCCCACAGGGATATGGCCATGGTTCGGGGACTGCGTGGCGAGAATGCTCACGGATTGCACTTTCTTGTATTCTTCACAGCGTTTGGGACCAAAACATGGATGGCCTCTATACAGATTCTACCTCCCATATTGGCGATCGTGGTCGTGAAATCGCTGATGATTATTTCGTCCTTCGCATAAGCGGCTTCGAACCTCAAGCTCGGCTCATTCTAACGATCTCCTGGGTCTTTGCTCGAGTCAAGAGGGTGTTATTCTCGGCACAGGCATCTTCTTTTGATACAACGGGAAGGTAACACACATGAGCATCGCTTGTCCCATTCGCCTAGGTATGTTTCGCGACTTTGAGCATATGACAGCAAACAGCAGGCGGTAAGGCAAATGTTCACATGATGAGGCTCTGTGGCTAAGGTTTGCGATCCTGGTCTGATCTACGGAGTAGCGCGAGATCGCACATACCAGCGCACCTCACTCCGGAAAATGGGGTTCGGCCAAGCTCTGTACTCCACAAGTCGATCGCGATCAAGACCGCGTGAACACTGCCTTACTGTACTCCGTACCACAAGATGATAGGGATTGATGAAACCCCTTCTGTCGTTCTAAACCTCTGCTCAAGCCTTGAACCGCATCTGAAGTACTTGCCAGGCTTTGGATTACGATGTTGCGAGCTGTGACATCCTTGCTGATGATGCACTCTAGCGATGATCGCCCCCCAGCTTCAAAATCCTTCTCGCGCATTTAGACCTCCAAGCCTCCCAGCAGGCTGGTCGGCGTCCGGCCCCTCGTGACGATCTTGACCTGCAACGGTGCTTGCTGTGCAAACTCGACCCATCATCCGTGCAGAAGCAAAGCTCCTTACCCGAAGAGTGGAAGTGCCTCGCCTGCTCCCGCAGATGGCGGAGATACAGACGCGAGTGCGTCACCGTTTGGATGTCTTCGAGACAAAATTACGACCGTTGTTCGATAGCGTGCACACTTGCCACGAACCTTCGACGCCTCCTGCCGTGCATACTGGACCTTCCTTCCATCCATTTGTGTTCCTGCTCATCATCTGCTTCAGTCCTGCCACATCGCCTGCAGTGTGCTGTTGACGCTGCACACCTCCATCCCGATGCTCTGACCTAATCTTCTTCCAGAGCTCAAGCATCGAGTACCTTGTACATCTACGCAACCTGACCTCACCCTCATCCTAGCCCAAGGCTGAGATAGCGCCAACACACTCGCACCGATAAGAAAGAACCTCGCCGCCTACAATTATTACACCTCGATTCTCACTCATACGGCTCTCAAACCTTACGAGTCCCACCTTTCACTTCCTTCGACGCCATCAAAATGAATATCGAACGGCCTTCCTCCAACTTCGTCCAGCTGCCCTTCATGCGGCGGCGAGACACCCCGAGTAACCAAGGGGGGAAGGAGTTGAAAGAGAAACGGTGTGTACCAATATGAGACATGTCAATCTACACAAACAGCTAAAGCAATCCGCAGCCTGCCATTCATCGGGTTTCTGCCCAACAGGGTCAGGAATCACTTCGTTGCAATGGTCGGGGTAGGCTACTGAACACAACAACTTCCTCACGTCAACGCAATGCTGAATCCCGACTCTCTCAGGAATTCTGCGGCACCTTTCTCTTCCTCTTCTTCGCTTTCGCAGCCACACAAGTCGCCAACTCAGCAGCGGCCGCGGTCACCAACAGCAACTCCGCTTCGCCCGGGGCTACGGGTCTCGCCCAAGTGCCGAATGCTCCGGTACTAATGTACATTGCGCTGGCTTTCGGGTTCAGTCTAGCGGTCAACGCTTGGGTGTTCTTCCGGATCAGTGGTGGTAGGTCGAGACAGAGAGACAGCCGGGCAAACATGTGCTAATGGCGATGTTGCGCAGGCCTCTTCAACCCAGCCGTTGCTCTCGGACTGGCTATGATCGGCGGCATTTCCTGGGCTCGTGCTGGTTTGGTCTTCATCGCCGAGATGCTAGCAGGCATGTGTGCTGCGGGCGTTGTAGCAGCACTGTTCCCGGGACCAATGGCTGTCAACACCACGCTATCCGGCCAGACATCTGTCGTTCGTGGACTTTGTAAGTTTTGGTAGCTTTCAATGGTCAGGACTAGGCCAAGCTGACACTCGCAGTCATTGAGATGTTTCTCACCGCCGAACTTGTCTTCACCATCTTTATGCTCGCCGCAGAGAAGCACAAGGGCACGTTCCTAGCCCCCGTTGGTATCGGCCTTGCTCTCTTCGTTGCCGAGCTTGCTGGGGTGTTCTTCACTGGTGGTAAGTGGATCAGATCTACTTGATCCTCGAATATATGACTGATTGAGCTGCAGGCTCCCTCAACCCAGCACGCTCCTTCGGTCCCTGCGTCGCCTTGCGCTCCTTCCCAACGTACCACTGGATCTACTGGCTGGGTCCAGCTCTTGGTGAGTGATTAGGAGAAAGCAATCGACTCTTGTATGAGACACTACTGACCTCATGCTCTCTGACCTAGGAACCTGTATTGCTGTAGGGTTGTACCGCTTCGTCAAGATCCTCGAATACGAGACCGCCAACCCCGGCGCAGACTTCAACGAGAAGGAAGCCGAAAATTTCGTCTTTGATGAAGACAACGCTGCCACTGGGGCCGATGTGTCACGCCCTGTGGTTGTGTTTGCCAACGCAGATAGCACCGCCGACCGCTCCGGTCTCAGCCCGCCTGGCACCCGCGACGGCTTCACAAATATGAACGATGCGACAAGACTCAGCAGCGCGGACCCGGGTATTGCAGATAGAGCACCGGCGGGCATCGACAAAGATTTCCATCCTGGTTATCAGGATGCGTATCAGCATGCGCCGAACGCGGAGGCGGGCACGATGGGCGGCAATTATCGTCCGTCGTCCGGCCGGGCTGCTGCACCACAGCTTCCTGGTCCCGTTCACTGACGCACGGGGGATGAGCGCTGACAGTGTGGTCGCAGTGCGAGACTGCTCGATGACGAAGTTGGACTGGGAGATTTGCTGCATTATTTGCATTATTTGGCGCGGAATCCACGGGCAAGGATGAAAAAGCAACTTGTAAGGCGATGGGAATTCACTGCATCGACAGCACTGAGCGCATGTATTTTGGACTAAGCGAGGAGTTCGACGGTTTCTCTGGCTACTAGCGATTGGCAATGATTATTGGTAGCATGTCCTACGAAAGCTCTCGTCTTCATTCAGCATTGTGTCCAAGCACTATCAAATCGGGTCGCTCGCGCTGCACGATCCTTCGTTCGGACTAAGGTATTGAAAAGCATCTAGTCTGAAACTGTGTGGGATCTTTCATACTTCAGTCATGCAGCTAGAACTCATGCTGTTCATCGCTGATCGCAACTTTGCTTGCCATCCCGCAAAAGTGCTGGATGCCTGGTAGCTGTCTCTCGTTTTGAGTGCTGTGGTCCTCAACGTTAAGTGTCGACTCGTCACAAACCGAATCACGATGCCTTCTTCGCTTGATCTCTCAGCTCTGGTGAAGTGCCGTCCGCTTTTGTCTGGGCTTGCTCCATATCTGCTGCCCACAGTGCCGCAGCGCAGGTGTTCGTGAAAGCGAAGAAGATGCCAGCTGGACAAAAGGTTAGTCAAAACACAATGGAAAGGTATCAAGTAATACATACCAATGGGGACCATCTCGAGGAGCACGCTGGCGACGCCGAACCTGCGATCTTGTTAGCCCCGTTCGTGCTGACGGAGTGTGAAGCACATACGCAGTATACGATCCAGTTCTTTCCTCCACAAACTTCTCACGCGCGGTGGTGTCCATGTTCTTCAGTTGGAAGTATCTGGAATGCGCACCTGGTCCAGTCCTCTTCCCTTGGAGCATGACAAATACCGCGGTTCCCACGATCGGGATGAAGTTGAGCGGCAAGTACATGAAGTAGCGGATGATGCCGCTGGGGGTGAACTTCGCGAAAGGCTTGCTGACCAGCTTTCCCAGACGGGCGATTGAGTCTCCGGCAGAGCTTGACTTGACTTGACGTTGCCTCTCAACCAGAGGGGCCTCTCCGCGAGCGACCAGGGTGCCGTCGAAGGTGTCGATGAGTGCGTCTTCGATCAGGAGAGCTTTGGAGAGGACCATAGTCAGAGTGCTGCTTTCGCTGAGGACCAACAGGACTGTCGTGATGGCGGCGATTGGCCCAGAGGTGAAGAACAGCATTGCGACCTGCGGGAGGTAGGTGAAGGCGAACATGAAGGTCGTGATCCCCAGCCCTAGAGTAAGGGTAGGTGCGAGTTTGGCGAGGAGTGGCTTCCAGAGGCTGCGATGGGAGATGAAGTAGGCGATGCCCTGCGTTCACTGTCAGTAGGGAGCGAGAATCATGGATTGTAGAAGGCGTACCCTGATGGGGTAAACATAACTCCCACTGCGAAGAGCTTCTACACTCGTTTGACGAAGTTTCTCCGCCTCCTGTTTCGCGGTCTCCTTCACTCTGTCGGCCATCTTATAGAATTGTCTTTGGGGTGCTGTGATGTTGAGGTAGACGACGAGGAACTTTTCAACAGAAACACGAAGTTTGGCATTCAATGTTTGCGCACGATGACGTTTCTGATGCCAAGGCCGGTGGGCGCACGGGCCTCCACTCCGCTACCTTCTCAAGTTCCGCGACCACCACCTCATCTTCTACGCTCCTTACTTGGCTACGGTCACTGATCTCCCAGACACCCCTTCTTCTCCTTCTTTTTCTCGCCTCGCCAGCGGAGTGATGACCGCTCGGCGCATCCCTCTCGGTCCCCCTCACCGGCGTGACTACTTCACCTAGACAACTCGCCAGCAACGTGACGACTGCTAGGCAATCCAGAGTTTGTCAAGGCTATTTCGGCACGCAGATACAATCAGAACCAATTGTCTTCGATGTGCTAGTGATGTGACGACCGCTACGCATATCAACCTCGGTCCCGGCCGTTGTTTTCTTTTAACCATTCCACTTGCCTTCAACCTGCCAGCGACGTGATGACCGCTCGGCATTCTTATATCACAAGCCTACGGCGGATACTCACACCAAGCCTCCCACGCTCAGGCTACTTCACTCTCGGCCGCCATTCCCCAAGCATCACGATATCTCAACTCGCCCATATGGCACGGACGCCCATTTCCACCAGTCGCGACGCTGTATTCTATCCCGGCACTGAAAAGACTAGTCACTCCACAGCTTTCATGCCGTTCGAGCTTGGAGGACCTGGGTAGCTGACCCGACTGCGGGCATTCTCCTGCTCAAGTACTGATGGGGCCTAGTCGTCCACTTCATCTTCTCCATAAGTCGGACGCTTTCAGCTTGGAACTGCACACACCTTCGACACCGTGCCATCGTACGCCCATCTTCGAGAATCAGCGCAACTCGTCCGACCGGCACTTGTTGTGTCGTCGTTCCCGTATTAGACGGTCTGGCTGGAGTGATGGTTCCCCACGGTGCTCAAACATCCACTTCCAACTTGATGATCCCTTGAAGCTATTAGAGAAAGAGCCCTCCCTCGAGGACTCGCAGGACCAGCTCATTTATGCATGCATATTGCCGGCTATCAGCATTTCCACCATGAGAAAGAACGCCGGTGTCTCCTACCTCAATATGGTCCAGCAGAGGCATGCCATATCTAATCCGGACTGCTAATGATCAATACCACGACATCTCGATATGGTCACAACAGCGGACCGGCACCGGGTCTGCCTCATCCACATATGTCTCCCTGAACACCGCCTCACTCTGAGCAAGTTGTAGCTGGCCGAAGCCTGACATCGTCGCATGACATGACGCACAATCATTCAGATTCCGCCTGGTACCAGATCGAGATCACCATCCCTCCAAACCCGGCCGCCAATTTCACAGCACTTTCCGACTTCCGACTTCCGACTTCATTGATGGCCTCGCTCAGCCCATCTCTCCGCTCTCTCGAACCTACGACCGGCACACCAGCGGCAGCTCTGGAAGCCCAGCCTCATCACGCTGCGGTGGAGAACGACCTTCGGGTTCCTGCTTCAAACGTTCGACTCCCTCAGTCCGTAGGTCGTGACGGGCATCGAGAAAGCAGACCATGACCGGCATCGTCGACGAGATACGGACTATACCGATGCCGTAAATAATAAGGAGACGGCTAAGTCGCTCATCCTGCCAAGCTCGCCGGCACCTCCGGAACAGGAGGAGGTGCAGACCGATGTCTGCCTCACAACAAGGTTCATCCCACATGTCACCACTTGCCTCACGATTCGGTCGCATCGAGTGGCGGAGATGGTGGTTTCGATATACCAATCTAGCCTGCTACTAGATGAGACTAGTACTGATCAGAAAACTACCTTCCTATTGCGCCGTCAACGGCCAGACCCTCAAGCTCCGAAGACAGATACTCGGCTTCTTGACGCGGCGATATTAACGACCACACTTCGAGCCGACAAGGAGAGCGGCACCGGCATGTCAAAGCATGCCGAACGCTTGAGTGGCACTGTTTTGAGCTACGAGATGGTCATTCTGTGGAGGCTTGGACATCAGTGCGGCACGAAGTACAGCAAAGACACGATCTCGTCACATCGAACGGCCATGCTGCTCAGGACTAGTAGGTGGGGTGCCGACTGCATAACGTCAGACTTAAGAGATACAGTCAACGGCTCAGTGGCCAGAGCCGTCTCCAAGATCATCTCCGGCATCGAGCTCAGTTCTCCAAGAGCAGTCCGAGCCCCATATCCAGGCCCCTTCGCGTCTCGGAGAAATGAGCAGATAGGCCCAATGGCAAACCATCTCAGCTCCTCGGAAGTGATCGCTTTGAGGCGGCAGCCACGTATCTAAACACATACCAATAAGGTACCTTCAACTGTGTGCTTGTAGTGCTTCCGGTGACCCTGTTGCGTGTTCTTCTTATGCTTTTCTTACTTCCCTTTCCGATGTTGTCGCCGTATGAGCTTTTGAACACACACTCTCACGATGTGACTTCTGTACTGCAGCATGTCCAGCACGGCATATCGAGGTGGGTGCAGTCTTTGTGGTAGTCTTCTTTCTCAGATTACCATCGCCAATGCTGGTCCATTGGGCTCATCGTGTCGTTAACATGATCATCGTCAGGCTAGAGATGTCGTGGTCGGGACGGAAAGTCATACGTTCTTCTGCGATCACTGTGGACTTGTGTGCGGCTGCTCTGAAGAAGTCTGCTTGCTCGGTTCAGTACAACAAGTTGGGGAGTGGCGAATATTATTCCGCACGCATCTGAACGCCAGCATGTGGATGCTCGTCGGGAAGAGTGCTGGTAACGGCCACATCAATGTACTGCGAGGGTCTGCGATCTGGCAAATGAACGAGTGGCGATGGTACCTCCTTTTGATCGCCATGTCCATGATTCTCCGACCGTCAGTCTTTCAAATTCTGATCATCGAAGCTTCAACGTCATGGTGGTGTACTTGAGGGAATGGAGATGTACATGTAGAACATAGTTGAATACGACCCTGATCAACACTGAACATTCTCCGAAGGTTCGTGAGAGATAAGCTGTGTTCAAATGAGTGACGTCTACTCTCACCCTGCCCATATCTCCCAGTACTCATTCTCCCACTATCCTCCGCCTAAGACGCCTATGTCGACCCAATGGCACCAAACTTTATGGCGCTGAAGGTTACGCTGGCACTGCCATGCTGGCTCTCCACTTCGGATGGTTCACCGGAGTCGACTGCACAGGTACCACGTGCAATTCCTGGCTTACTGCAGGGACAGAGCAATATGGTTAGTGTGTGTTAGAAACAGAGTGGGTATGTGTCTTCTAGAACTGGAAACCACGCTCACCTTGGGTCAGCGTCGGCTGGATACGCTTCGGCATCTAGCCAGCGCATTCCTTGCGAATAGTCATCCCAAATGGACAAGACAAGGACCACGCCCTCAGCAACGTCGTTACCCATCTTCTGGAGGCCGCCTTTGGCTGAGAATGAATCGGTGTCGCCAAAGACCTCTTTCTGTTGAGGGCAGAAATCAGTCGTCACGGAGTTGGTGGTATCGATACCGCTGACGTCGGTCTGAGAGTTCTGGATGATCTTCCCATCTTGTGGATATACCCTTTTGATCTCGATCAAGTCACCAGAGTCGGTGCCGTCAGAAGTAATGAATCTGTGAGTAGATATTGAATTAGCCTCGATCAAGTCGGATAACGCTAATCTTGTGCTGGTCCCCGTCGAGACGACTTACTGAGTGACAACAGTCATTTTCGTGGCTGTGTCGACGAGGTCTCCTTCTCCATAAAAGCTCTGATTTCCGAGCCTGAAGGAATTGGAATCGCAGCCATCTTGTCGCATGCACCCGAGTATCTATTGCCGTCTCCGACACCGCACTCGGTGTCGCTGTCGCAAGCTACCAGGCCAGAGCCAGTGCCTGTTGGGGACAAAGAATCAGCTAGAAGGAAGAGTGTGTAATCCGAACCGACGACTTACAGGGGTGCGGCGTGTATGCGGTGCTGATCGAGTTTGGCTAGAAAGTATAGGTTAGATAGTGCTGCAGTGATTCGCATTCCTGTTGCAACTCACCATGTCGCAGAGTGTTTCGAGAAACCGAAGATCACACAGAAGTTCATTGCGTCCAGCGATCCAATATAAAAGCATATTAATCGTCGAGCGGGTGCAAGCTTGACTGGCATGCGTTGCATGGAGTGGAAAGACGACGGGTCTCAGCAAGCTCGCTAACAGTGTTCCATGACGGTAGATCGAAATTGAGAGGTGTCACGCTCCAGGAAGTAATCTATGTGAACCGCGTGGAGAGGATTCAGGCACTGGGCACCCCCAGATACTCCAGACGCCCGTCCAAGCGGGTAGGATAAGCACCGAATCGGAGGTTTCTACCCATGCAGATTTGGAACAAGCGCTCTTGGCGAGATATATGAATGTTGTACAGTAGTGGTTCTAGTAGCGCAGCCTCCACATCGGACCTGCATTACAACAACAGCCTGATGTGGCAACTGTAGATCGCAATTATGCGCTACACCATCAAGTTTGAGATGGTCCGGTTCGTCGGTCCCCGCAGTCCTCTGCCAGAGCAGCGGCACGAGGTTGGTGCAGGGCGGCCGTGGAAATGCGGTAGAGTTGTAAGAAGAAGCGTTCTGATGCCGGGTGACCGTTTGAGCCAAGACGACACAAGAGCCGCCGCTTCCGCAGCCATCTCCGTGGTAGTTGCTGCATAAGTAGGCACATTCTGAGCGTCTCGATATGGCCGTATCGCAAGTGACGGGCTCGTCGACGTTGCGGAGGCTCGCATGTGCGCGAACATGTGCCCTCGGTCGCTCTCAGTTGGTGGTGCCGACCCACCCCAGAGCATTACGAGTGACGAGCAGATGTGTATCGTGTATAGCCGGATGAGACTACACAAGCGATGCCGCTTCTGCAGCTAATTTCCGCACGCTCACTCGAGCCGTACGAGCCTATGTGTGTGTATGGCTGGCCTGTCAATATGACCGACGACACAATGCACTCGGCAGGGCCACCGTGGCGAAGAGGCATTGTTGTGGTGGATCATGTCTATGCTTGCAAGCCTTACTCGTCAAGGATTTCGACCGTACCGAGTAGGACATTCCGTCCGGATGATCATCGACTGTCAATGAAGCCTCCGTCAGAGTTGACCAATCTCATAACGTACAAGTTCCGGGCTGTTGACAGGCAGCTGTGTTGCCCAACAGGAGGAAGCCAGGCGTGGTGAGGCGTGCCAGTGTCGACTTTGAAAGCTCACTCATCGTTGTTAAACCTCCTCCTCCCGTTCCCAGCAGCCGTCTTATCCCTCTTATCCCGAATCCCCTTCACCTTCCTTCCCCTCAGTACACCGCCTGTCGGTGAGATCTCCGCGCTATCTTCAGTAGGCGTATAGAGCACGATCCGGCCGTACTCATCATGATCGAAAGGAGCCCCTGGCTCTGTATAGCTGATAGCCTTCTTCCTCTTGACGGTCTTCACGTCCAAATCAGCCTTTCCAGTCCTCTTCTTGATCTTCGGCGTCCTCGGCACACTCGTTTTCGCACCCAGAGCCCACAAGTCGCCCCAGCTGCTCTTTCTCGCGTCTCTGTAGGCTTGTTTGCTGAATGAGCGCGGGACGTTCCATCGCTCGAGGGTGCCGGAAGGCGTGCAAAGGTCGAGGATGACATGACCGCGACGCTTGAGGGGAGGAAGCACGGCGCGTGGTAGGGAGAGTGAATGCGGCACCCTTTCATGTCTTGGCTGACGATGTTCCTCCGCTTCAGCGTTCGGTATGCCATACCCCTCGAAAGCTCTCTTGGTAGCAGCATCACTCTGTTCGATCTCCTCGCTTTCCTGCTCACGCAAGTCACGCCCACGCATCACGCTAATGTAGGAAAACTTCACGTCCTCCCAATTCTTATCCTTCGCGCCCAAAATCCGCTGCAGAAACGGCGGGCGCACATAGCGCTGTGCGAAGTGGCAGATGTCCCGCCTTCCCTTCACCATTCCTTGCGGCATATACATCGGACATGCTTCGTGGTTGGTGCACGGTGCGATGATCATGCCCTTCTCCTTACCCTCAGTGTCGACTCCTGCGTAGACTGACCGCTGGTCGCTATTGCTCGTATCGTCCGAGCCTGATGCGATACGCGATTCTAACAGGTAGTTTCGTGCTGCAGCCACCAGCTCGAAGCCGCGCGGAATGCCTTTCTCGAGGAGAACCATGACGCCGCCGTCTTGGGAGAGCATACTCCAGAGATTTTGCATGTGGGATTTGCGAACATAGTCTTCCTTCAGCTGCCAGAGCGTGTATGGCGCAATGACGATGTCAAACTTGCCCTTCTTCTTCGCCTCTTCAGTATGCAAGTAGTCCGGCAGACGAGGGACGAACGTCGTGTTCTCCAGCAATTGACTCGCTCGTTTCCGTAAGGTGTCTGAACCAGCCAGGACCGTGGCCGTACCCAGAGGCGCGCTCGCGCTCGCTCCACCGATTTTACCATCAGCCTCAGCAAGAGCCATGTTCGACTGGAGACTGGGATCCTCCTCGTGCATCCGCTCCCACTCTGCCCGTATAAGCTCTCGCACGGCCAAGATGCCTGCCCCAGCCCCCCCAGCATCCAAGATTCTCAGTTCGCTCTTTTGTGCTTTCCTGACTAGCTCCTCCGCCCAAGCAGATCCAAGTCTCTTCCTCGTTTCCACCAAGACGCTCATGACACTCGCGTACATTCCAGGCATAAGCGTAGCGATAAACGCATCAGCCTCCATATCGCTCATGCGAATTTGTGAAGCGTCCAGACTAATTGGCTTCTGCTGCATGGTCTTGCCGAGCGCCGGCGTGGAAGTGCTGTATGGCAGCCCGGTGCCTCCAAAGACGCGGTGTGCCGCCTGTTCGAGGTGGACGTTGGCAGTGCCGGCGAGTTGCTGTTCGATCGCATCGACTAGACTGTGTTGCGGTAGAGCAAGCGTGGCAGGCGAAGTGCCGAATCGGTTGGCGATGGTCAAGGGGTGGGCGCGCATGAACGGTTCTTCTTCGTCTGCATTCGATGTGTAGCCTCGGTCTTCGTATACTCTTTCTCCATCAGCGAACGCAGCATTGATGTCGTCGACCAGATTTTCATCGCCCTCTCGCGGTATAAATCTTCGCTTGCCATCAGCGTTCACACCCACACCCACATCCTCCCCATCCTCCCCCAAAACCTCCGCCTCGCTCCCTTCATCACCCTCATCCACAACATCTCCCTCCTCAAACGCAACCTCCTCCAACTCCCCATCCTGCCCTTCCCTCAGCACACCAGTTCCCTCCTCCTCCTCCAACACCACTACACCCTCCCCATCCACCACATCATCAACCTCCTCAAACTTCAACGGCGTCCCATACAGGCGCTCATATGCCTTGTACCCCTCCTCATCTAGAAACCCCTCTGGCAGCGCATCTCCAAACACCTCCCTAGCATGCAAAGCAGCCTGCGCAGGCGTTTTTGGATCGAGGCCGTTCCAGGGGACTATGTCCTGTTTCTCAGTTGCCTCGTCGATATGAGCACTGCTTCGCCCAGGTTGCTGCTTTGCGGCCTGTTGCGGTGTGACTCTCGCCGTACTCAGAAACCTCGTCGTCGTCGACTGCGTTGGGTAGGTGACATTAATCCGCTTCGTCCTGCTTCTCGCTAGTTGCTTTGCAACGATAGAACTTCGCAGTCGACATGCTGCGCACACGCTTGGATGCAGCGCTCTTTTATACATATCCACAGAACGCCAGAAACGCAATGGAATACCGCGAAGTGATGATGATACTCGGAAAAGTGGACAAGTTCAAGACCGAGTCCGACGCGAGATCTTGGCGTGTTTCGCGGTATCACGTGAAACCTTATCAAAGCGAGCTCATAGACGAGGACTATGATGGGATGTCGAGTGGCAGTGGACATGCTGGGAGTGTACCGTACCGATGCGGTTGTTGCCGCGCATGATCAGAGGAACCAAGATACCAAGTACTACCAAGGACCTCCCAAGCAAACCGAAGCAGTGTGAAGCAAGCAAAAATTAAGCAGCACAACCCCAGGACATGTTCTTTCACCATAGCTCAGTCTCTTCTCCGCCTTCTGAAGCCATTGCCGACGCTTCCCATCTCCCGTCCCCTCCCTCTTCTCCCATATTATTACCTCCCCACATCCCGTTCCCCACCGGAGTGCTGCCATTGTCTGAAGTTGCGCGTGAAGAAGCGAAGCGCGCAAAGCATGTCGCAGCCAACGCCAAGGAAATAGAGGTTTCTGATCGGGTTGTTTTTGTACTTTTCATAAGTCTGCAGGTGTGGTGTTGTGTTGATGTGGTCGAGGTGGCGTTGTTGGAGGGTCCAGTGTAGTAAAATTCCAGCAAGCAAAGGAGATGGTCAGTGGTGGCTGCTTTGATTACAAGCCTGCAGGCGAACCCAGCAACTTCAAGAAGAAGATGTTGAAGACCCTGCCGAGTGGCACTGCCAGGTAGCTGCATGCTGTTGCTGATGGCTGCAATTTGACTCCCATGTCCGCTTCCCTTGTTGTGCATGCAAGTCTAGCTCCCAGAACTTCGTCCGGTTACTGCCAAGCATTGCGAGAAGCGAAACGAGCCAGGCGCAGCCATATATACTAGATGCACTGATACCGATGAAATGAGTCGAGTTTCGATCAATCGAGCGTCCCACGCCGCGGTGTCCAGTCCAAAAGGAGGAGGGTCGAGCTGAAGGAGCCGTTATGAAGCCGAAGATGTCGACAAGTTGTTGTGATGTTTGAAGATGAGTGCTTGTGAAGGCCACCCCGCCGTGTATTTGGGTGACTTCATTCAGTAACCGTACCCAGCCTGGTCTGCACCTCCACGCTTTGAAGAGCGAAGTTGCCTGTTGGTGAACACATCGTCAGCTAAAGTTTCCTGGCCTCCTCGTATGCGCGCGGTAAAGTCATTGAACGCAGAGGAGAAGGCGCCTTACAGGACGGGAGATGGGAGGGCAGCGTCATGTTGATGTTAGCACTCACATTCCGGTGCCCTCAGTCCTGGAGTTGACGGGCCCACGACGCTTGTCGTTGAGTCCGCTAGCGCCAGTCTGACCACCAGTGGCCTGATTGGTGCGACGGGCAGACTTCTCCTCGGTCTCTTCGGCTGCTGGCTGGCCACCCTGGGCTTGGGCGATGGCCTGAGCGTTCTTCTGGTACTTGTAGACCGTCCAGTCGAAGACGTAGTCGTACTGGAAGCCTTCACGTACGAAGAGGTCGCGGAAGATTTTGCGGAGGTAGGAGTAGTCAGGCTTGTCATCGAAGCGGAGACTGCGGGTGTAGTTGAGGTAGATGGCGAACTCATTCGGGAAGCCACGGCACAACACTTCGGTTGGGGTGGTCATCTTCTTCTCCATGATGCGATCATACTTCTGCTTCTTCGTCGCCGCCTTAAGGCCTTGCCATGGCAGACTGCCACGGCAGAAGTAGAGCATGACATAGCCGAGAGACTCCATGTCGTCGCGGCGGGATTGCTCTGTATCATACATTAGCACGGCTGCCGAGATATGAAGTGGCAAGTGGATATGAACTTACCAACACCCAAGTGCGTGTTGATGGAGGCATAACGAGCCGTACCCGTCAAATTCTTGTTCTCACGATATGGGATGTGGAAGTGCGTCTTCGGGTCCCTGTACTTCTTGGCCAGACCGAAGTCGATGACGTTGACCTGATTTCCCCTCTTGCCAATCCCCATCAAGAAGTTGTCGGGCTTGATATCGCGGTGAATGAAAGACTTGGCGTGGATGTACTCAATGCGGGAGATGAGCTGATCGGCGAGCAGGAGCACAGTCTTGAGTGAGAACTTGCGGTTGCAGAAGTTGAACAGATCCTCGAGCGATGGGCCGAGCAGGTCGAGAACCATGGCGTTGTAGTCACACTCCGTACCGAACCATCTCACGAAAGGGATGCCTACACCGCCGGCGAGGGATTTGTAGACGCGGGCTTCATATTCGAGTTGGGGGTGCTTGGCCTTCACCGACTCAAGTTTGATGGCGATCTCTTCGCCAGAGATGATGTTAGTGCCTTGGACGAAGTCAGTGAAAGTCGTTACGTGCTGCTATGGGCGGCCATACCCAGGTAGATGTCGCCAAAGGAGCCGCTGCCGATCTTGCGGCCGATGCGGTACTTGTTCCCCACGCGGAGGTCCTATCATCAGATCAGTACATGCTCGTAATGTCGTCTGCCTCCTGCTGTCACGGCTGTGCCTTGTGAAGAGGTGGAGGGCAGGCTAGACACACCATTGTCGTCATCTCTTAGTGGGACCTCAGCAACGAGGATTTCTGCTTTGCTGAGCCTGCCTAGCTGATCTGTGAGGGTGCTCGATACTGCTATCGAGCGGTAGGAGTGGTCGGTATCGTGTCGGCGGCGTGGTGGTGATCGTGGAGGTCGGTGTGGTGTGTTGTGGTGCAAGCTGCAGAAGGCCAGGTGAGCAAGCGGAGTTGGAGGGCGGTCAAAGAAGCTAGTTCTATTTCGGTTGGGCCGTGACTGCTTGGCGCTGCCTGAACTTGACTTGTGAAGTCAATAGCAAGCACGACACTTGATATGGAAGGAAGGGTGCAGTCTGCAGTGAATGTGAGGCTGTATTGTGAACGCCTGCTCAAATGAATCTTGCCACGAAAATAGCCACACGCCGGCTTGCCAACTGAGTGCGAACCGCCCCTTCACGTACCTTGGATCGTCCGGCTCCGACACACCGTTTTCTTCTTCCAGGCTGAGGGTGAGTTGCGGAAGCTGATATGAAGCTTTACCGATGAGGCGGACCACAGCAAGGCAATTCGGGGTCGCCTTTGTTCTGGCAGAACCGAAGGGCGTGAGGCTGGGCCGATTACGGAAGGTAGGATTTCAGGTGAGGGATTTGTGTTATCAGCAGGATTGCAGAAATCCAACGCGAGGATGCCTTTCAATTGCCTGGAGGAAAGATGTGATGGCACGTGAGGAAGTGTCGAGGGTGTGAACGTCGTTGCTGATGAGCCGGAAATGCCGGATAGTCTTCCCTCAAACTCATTCAGCTTCGGAGGATTCACTTCACTTCTGGCAACTGTAGAAATCTAGTCAAATAGGCCGGTGGCTCCTTCGATGCTACTTGATGCATTGCAACACCGATAGGTGTATTACTGCACTCTAAACATGCAATGCCACGGTGTCACCTCTAATTCGAGGTCACAAGAGACCAATCGATCGGCAGGTCTAGATGTACAGTATCCGAAACATCGGGCAAGCAATTACCGTAGAGCTATCCCTTGCTTTGCCGTACAATGCTCGTCGAAAGCTCGTGTAACGACTACAAAATTTCGTGAGCAATACGAAGGCTACACAAAAACGTAATTGTACGAAATCTGCCAACATTCACTACCCTTCTGAAGTGCAAACGATGCGGATACTAAGGGTCATCTGCCTCGAGGGCACATTGAAGTTCACCAGGCTCGGTCATACAAGAGCAGTCGACGTTTTCCAGTGGAACGATTTGAAAACGGCGAAGTATCCCCTTCCAGTGTGTCGTTTTCATCATGGTCAACTCGTAGAGCTTTCATCACTGTTCATCTTCAACCACACCTCCCGTTCAACACCCACCCTCCACAATCTATCCGCTTTCTCCTCATCATAGACCCAAGGCGCATATCCCGACAGTCCCACCACCCCCATCTTGCTCGGATCCATTGGCTCGCACTCGTCAGTATCAGAAGGATACCGCCCCCCGTTTCCTCCATCCTCGAAGTGCGGACTCACAGCAGCTCAAACGGTAGTCGCCGCTCAACTCTTGATGTGCCTCCGCTCCCGCTTCTTGTCCAAAGATATAAGCGATTCGGCGCTCATGTGGCGGTATATGTCCGTCCCAAGGATGACGCCGGGATGTACATATAACCCTACAATGTTTTGTTGAGCGTAGACGCGGGAGATCGAATTAGCCATGTATATGTTCGCGGTCGTACTCTGCCCATAAGCGATGATGGAGTCGTAGCTATCTTCTCTCTCGAAGTTGAGGTTATCGAACAGGATCTCTGAAAAGTGGTGACCGGAAGAGGAGACGGAGATGACGCGCGATTTCGTCACGCTTCGCTCTGCAGTGCGGCCTAAGAGCAGGTAAAGCTCTTGGAAGAGGAGGAAGTGCGCGAGATGGTTGACTGCTAGGTGGGACTCGAGGCCGTCGATGACTTTGGTGAAGGGCACGAACATTATCCCCGCGTTAAACACAAGGTGGCTGAGGGTGGAAGTTCTGGATTTGATGTGAGCGGCTGCGCTGCGGAAACTGGAGAGAGAGTTCAGGTGTAGTTCGACAGGCTCTGGCCTGGGGTGGTCTTTACAAGGAGAGTTGGTGATGATCTGTGCGATGACCCGGTCGAGTTGGAGGAGGTCGCGGGCAGTGAGAAAGAGTTGGGCTCCAGTCTCAAAGAGGGCTGCTGCTGTTGCGGTTCCAATGCCAGAGCCGGCTCCAGTAATGAGGATAAATAGGTGTCGGTGTGGTAGGCTTTGGTGACCGATGGCCAGGGAAGGGCGTCGTGAGACTACCGATGGCAGTGCAGCCTTCAGATCTGGTTTGCGGTAGGGCGGGCATCACCAGGTCCTGTAGCATTGTGGTGTGCGGAGGCGTAGGGCTGGCACGGAGATGATGGAGGACCCATCACTGAAGATAGTTGCACCGGTATCGAGGAAGGACAAAGGAAACACTGAGAAGTGGTACTTCACTTTACTGGTAGGGCGCAACCACACCCGCGCCTGGGCGGTGGGCTATTGCCGCCAGTAACTTGGCCCCAACAGCTGTAGCGAACTCGAGGTGGATAAATGCGAGCAAGAAAGACGGGCTATGAAGGGAGGGGCGAAAGCTCACCATTCGGATTTGGCGACGGAGCGGGCGCTTTGTGTGATGTTTGCAAGTATGATGAATTCAGAGGGGACGGTGTGATGTTTCTAGAGGTGCCGAAGAACACTTGCCCTAAAGCTCGTCGTCGGTCTCGGTCTCGTTGACCATTCGAGGTGATACTCTCTAGCAAAGAGGGCTCTGGACTGTGCTCTAAGGCGCCTGACGAGCCTTCCTGGACGCTGGTTAGCAGGGCAGTGAATGGTCTTGAAGCAGCCGGTTCGGCACCGTACGGCCGATGTGCAAGTATGCGAGTGTGAATTGCAGGTCGAAAGTCCATCGGATAATGAGCCGATCTTGAGCAGCATTATCTTCAACGCCGCTGATGAAGACAAAGCTTGCCATGACTGGGAACGTATCCTCATTTGCAGATCTAGCATGTACACTTCATCCAGGCGTCTGACCGCGCCATCTCGTCAGACCACATCCACTCGCAGCAATGGCCTTGGAGTCTCCCAGCGTTCTCTAGTCTTCCAGCCACCACCTATCCTCCTCCGCTAGTGCCCATTACCCGCACTGGCTGTGCTCTTCGATGCTGGGTTCCGCGGGTCGTTCTTGTATTCGTCGGCTGCGGAGGCTCAACGTTAGCGATGCTCTAGGTGATGTCTTTCTGTCCCCGACGTGGTTTGCGAAGAAGGGCATATCCTGTACTCTGGTGAGGGGTGTGAGACGTACTGTTGATCAGGACTGTCGCGAAGGAGTTGACGCCGTACGCAATGACCAGGCCTGCGGGCGCGGTGATATGTCAGCTACGCTCCCTTCAGATGTGCGATACCCAGCTGCGCTCGAGAGGCGGTGGGGCGAACGTTGGGGAGATGGAAGGCGTACCGGCGGTATAGAATGGCCACATTGGCCGCGCTAGGAGGGGGTCAGTACGTCGTGCTTCGAGCTCTGTGGTCTTGCCGTCTTCACTCACCCACTGGCGCTGGGAACTTCTTGCCGAGTAGTCCGGGCATGGTGTTGGTGTGTAGAGTGAGGACTGTTTGGCGCTGTTGTAGGTTGTGATGTCGCCGAAAGAGCTGCTTCAATCATGGCAAGGGCAAGGTCGGAGCTGTCGACGAGCTTGGCACGGGAGAAGTTCGGGAAATCAGCGTCAACTTCACTTCACATGATGTACGCGTGTGTGTAAACAGCGCAAGGTCACTTACGGCCAGGAAGCATGGAGTAGTCAGACAGCAAGTACCGTAGAGCTGTCAGGATGGACAGCACCTCCCAATCAGCCCTTCAAGGCTGCGTCACCTCCCTCCGCTCCAGCATGCAGCTCCTCGACTCCAGCATCAACATCCTCGACTCGGGCGTGAGCGACTACCCTCGCCTCGCCAAGGTTCTTCAGACAACTCGAGTAAGCGCAACCATATGCATTTCATCGTTGTGCTCGGCACCTGACACGTCTTGTCCCAGCACTTCGAACTGGTCTCCGAACACGATCTCACAACCGCCCAATCCTCCCTCCTCTCCGAAATCCAACCCGAGGTCTCCACCCTTCTCGGCCGCGTTGAAACATACCTCGACAAGCTCGAGCGGCGCGAGAAGTCTCTCATCGCCAAAGCTGAACTACAGGAAGGCCGGCTGTCGAGGCCCTCGCGGTCAAGTTACGGGGCCAAAAGTCCGGGCGTCAAGGGTGGTGCGCCTGCGGCAGGGTTGACCGCGGTCGAGGAGATGAAGATGCAGCAGTTGCGGCAGAAGAAGGAGCGGTTGAGTTACGCTGTCAGTAGATTGGAGTTGCAGGCGGGGCAGCGGGAGAGGCAGTTACGGAAGAGTATGGCGGCGCAGTGACATGAAGACGAGACGTGTTTTTGTGTTGGCGTGCGATGATACCCTTGGACTCAATGTTAGTATGCGACCCCTTCACTGTGCCCATACCGTCCTCATCACCTTCGCGTTCTTCACTTTGCACCTGTACCGTCGCAAAAGCACTCCGCCAACCCCCTCCGACTAATCCCCGCCCCGTCACCCCCGCGCCAACGTCACCCACCGCCCTACCCACCGCTTCCCAGCAGCTTAAGCATCGGGCGAACCTCGGGGCTTCGAAAGCAGCATATATGTTAGCCTTACAATTTCTTGCTTCCAATCAGCAGCGCTCACATCGACCAATCGCAATCCGCCAACCGACGAATAGTTAGCAGCGCTCCCCGAATCCGAACCGAATCCAATCAACACCGCCTAATCGCCAACTCGCAATCAATCAAATTCAATCAACCACACCAATTCGACGAATCCGAACCGCCAACCCGAATCAACACCTCAACGAACTACCAGCTGGATCCAGGAACCTCAATCATTGTGCCAATTGATAAATACAATACATCGTCGCCCATGCCAGTGAAATTGCCCATGACATTGCCCAAGTGAATGCATTCTTCCATGAACAAGAAAAAAAAAAGGAAATGAAAGACAGAAAAAGCAACAGAGATTAGCCCGTTCAACACGGGTGAACTCTTTTGTTCCGCTCGAGAACAACACCATCTTTTGTCGGTGTACAGTACGAGGATTCTGTAGTACGAGCATTCTGTGGCCTCCATGCGAAGTGTCGATGTGGTGAGTGCTTTGCTTACTTTTGCTCTCAGAGACTCTCTGATGTCGTCCTCCTGATCGTTCAACATGTGTAAAACTGCGACCTTCGTTCGCTGGCTCCGAACTCATTCCTCAACATACTGAATGCACTAAGCACCGTCGGAGGAAGCGCAGCTGAGGCGAAAGATGGTACGTTTAACTGCTACGAACAGGAGGCAGAGGATCACTTGAGCTTTGCACGATGCTTTGCTTCAAGACACGACAGAATGCTTGCGCCTTCCTTGCTGAGCAGATGTCTCGGTGACGATAGAGATACTGAACATATCCGTCTCTCCTCCGTTGTCCTTTGCCACTCTTCGCGCCTTCGCCACATCCCAGTCCACATTGCAGCTCTCGATCATCATACTCCGCCTTCTACGATCTACAAAGTTGCGGTCAATTCGACCTTCTCCGCCAAACGTCAAATTGATTGGAGAACCACCAATCAACGCTGCGGACTTGATGAGCCGCGGAGAGGGCCAACGACGATACCTCCAGGTTTGTCAGATGGTCGGGTATATGGTGGAGTAGGAGCGATGGCCTAGATCATTGTTTCGACGCACAGAAACCAACAAGACGGTCTCGGGGTGTCCAACTCAATCATCGGATATACCATCATCTCCGAGCCAGCCGATAATTATGTTCAGAAGAGAAGAGCAGCTTGAGCAAGATCCGCATAAGCATACATTCCTTCGATCTCATCTACTCGCACACTACCCTTCTCTACCCGTGCGTCCGCACGCAACACGCCTTCAACGCCGTCATCGTCCAATCGAGCAACTCGCTCACTTCAACCTAGAGCTCATCCTTACCCGTCTCCTTTCCGGCTTCACTCTCAGGCTCGGCGGTGGTGACACCGCCAATATTCTGCTCCTTCTTGACATCCTCACCCACAGGTACCTTGCCCGGCGCACGTCCCTGTCCCTCACCGCCAACATGCACATCCATGGTCTCCTGATCAACCCCATCGGCCTTCGTGCCCGCGAAACTGCCATCCTCCGGCACTTCCGGCGGATGTTCCTCCTCGCCATCAAGGTTGATCCCATCGGCAACTTCGTTCCCAGCTTCGTCGACAAGACGAGTCCGAGTCTCATAGCGCGTCTCGAACGACACCTTGCCCTCCAGAGCGGCGACTTGCTCGTCATTGAGCAGATTGCCTTCTTCGTCGCGGTACTCGATTTTCTCTTCGGTCACACCAGATTGTGGCGTAACGTGGACGTCAGCCTTCGGGTCGTCGGCTTTGGGCGGTGCTGGGCCCTGCGCAGCCTGTGCGCCTGTCGGGGCAGGGCCACCGGCGGAGGTGACTAGGGTGGCGTATTGGGAGTACTGGTTCTCTCGTATTAGCATCGATGCGACGTGTGCTGGGTTTAGAGCGACCTACCGAGTCTGGGAAAGTATTGCAATCCCAATCCCAGGTATCCAATAACTTGACCCTTTGACACTCCGACTTGGTCCACTGATTACCGTAGGCAAGAGGGGCGTAGAGTCCGAAAACAACCACACTCGCAGCCAGAAACACGGTCCCCGCCACCATCCCCACGTACGGGACGTCCTCCAGCCCCTTGATACTGATCTGTCCGTCGCCGAAGCGGCCGACACGGAACATCATGAAGTCCCACACCTGACACAGCGTCATGATGGCGAAGAAGAGGGCGGGAAAGTAATGATGTAGGAAGAGCTGGCGCTGCATGAGGAAAAACGGGAAGTAATGGAATGCCCACCCAAGTACCGACTGCCCAATCTCGTAGTCGAAACGGCGGAAGGTCTCGTGCGCGTAGTCGTCGCACGATCTCTGCCAACGGAGCACACTCAAGCCCTTGAAAGCAACGTAGACCGCGATGGCAGCCGTACTCGCCCACCACACCAACGGGTTGCCCTGGAGGTAGATCTGTCGTTTATCTTTGCCCCAGAAATTGATCCCGCGTTTGAGGACAGGCCAGCTCGGAGGCCGGGAGTCCCAGGCATGACTCTCGACGAGCCCAGCGTTGGTGGTCCACATCACCTTCTGCAGTTCCCAGAATTTGCCGAAGAACCCGGGGTTGCGATAGTTGACCTTCTCCGCGCCTTCTGTCAAGCCCGGGTGTTCGTTGCTCTCGACGTACCAAATGGAGTTTGGCAAAGTACCACCGCGAGCACAAGTGACTTCCTGCTGTTCGAAGCCCCAGTCGGGGAGCTTAACTTTGTGGCTGAAGAGGACGCAGCCGGTCATGACGTGCACGAGCTTGAACTTGGTCTGGATCGTGCGTAGGCGCTCTTTGGCGAGTTTGCCGTCCGACATGCTGGTAATGATTTCGAGGCGGAAGAGATCGTTAGCGTCGCCCTCGAAGCCCGAGTAGCCGTAGGCGGAGACTTCGTTCTGCCAATCTACTTCGGTGACCGGGGCGCGCACATCGTGGGAGTGCAGGCGGCGGTCCGAGGTGAGGTGGTAGAGGCGGAAGAGCGAGCCGTCGACGATGTTTTCGGGGCTTTGAGCGTCCCAAGCGTAGGGGCCAGGGAAGGAGGTGTTGCCTGTGGGATCCGAGGCGAAGTCAATCGGCTGAGTTTGGTTCTCGAGGAGCCAGAGATTGTTCTCATCTTTGTGAGGGTAGAGGGTGATCTGTTGTTGCTTGGAGCCTGTCGGGTACATGTGCTGATGGGAGTGGAGGTAGCCACCCTGAGTGTTGTGATGGCGGAGGGAGATGCGGGAGCCAAAAGCGACGTCTGCGGGGACATCGGCCATGCCTTTGGTGTTGAGGGTCGATTGGAATTCGCTGGACATGAAGCCGTCGCCGTCACCAGGGTTGACAAGGCAGATGAAATGGATAGCGAAGAGGGCCATGTAGAAGGCCATGGGGATGACGATGAGGCAGAAGACGCGGGCGAAGAGGTGCTTGAACCAGATTCGCAGGGTGACATTGCGGGTGTCGCCGAGCAGAATCCAGAGCTGCAGGGCTGTGAGAGAGCCGACCCAGGCGATGGTGAAAAGGCCAACCCACTTCACGCTGACTGTCGCGCCCAAGCCGACCCCAGTAGCGGCGAGCCAGAACCACCAGCTGGCGGTAAAAGCGTTCTTCGGCCCAAGCTCGTTTTGATTTGTGAAGCTCGTCCAGCTCAGCGCGGTCAACGCGGTGAAGATGACAAGCGGGCTGTCGAGCAGGATCAACCTCGACTGCGTGACCAGCCCATTCTCGAACAAGACCAAGCCCGCACCCATCCCAGCCGTGAACGTCTGGCACCCCGCGGCCTTCAGACTCAAGAACATGGTCGGCACAGCCAAGACCCCACAGATGGCGGGCAACAGCCTCATAGCCACATAGGGCACTCCCGGCTCGAGGTAGTCCTTTCCAATGTCCTTGAAATCGAATTCGCCATCGAACCCCGCCAGCCATCCGGCGAGCGTGATCAACAGCTTCGCAAGGGGAGGGTGGACGTCCATGAAGAACTTGCCCTTGATGTACTTGCTGGCGAACCCGCCAAAGTGGACTTCATCGAAGACCACGCTCGACGGCTGGTAGATGCGGAAGAGGCGGACGAAGAAGGCGAGGACGGTGATGGCGGCGCAGATCTGCCAGGCCGAGGAGGACAGGTTGAGGATGTTGGTGTTGCGCACGCCCGACGAGGTGTAGTCGTAGGAGGGGTAGGGTGGTTTGTACGGCGAGGACTGCACCATGGTTGGCTTTCTGGGAGTGCCATTGCCCGCTTTCTTTTGCGCCGCTTTGGGCGCCATGTTGGCGGGAGTGTAGAGTTGGTGGTCTACGAGGTTCGGGTGCGATCGACCGAGGATTAGTCGATGTCGTTGGTGGGGTCGGTCAGTTGGTCGTGAATTGGATGATTAAAGTGGCTGATCAAGGAGAGACATTGAAGGGAGAACCCGTAGAGGAGTCGAGTCGAGGGAGTGGTGTAGCAAGTCGCACAAGGAGACCTTCACTTCTCGTGTCGTCGATACGTGTCTGAACTATTTCCGACCTCCTGAGGGGTCCAGCAGGAGCTTGCAGCGGATAGAACCGACGCTAGGCACCAAATCTCCTGCACCAACCACGACAGCAGCACCATCTTCACTTCTCACCTCCAAGCCGTAGATATGGCAGCGACAGCAGCACCCCCCAACGGTGCCAACGACGCCGACAACGAGGCCCCCTCCATCCTCGACGAAATCTCCTCCAAAGCCCCCGCCGGCACCATCCTCCCTCCACGAGCCATCCGCGAACTGCTCGAGAAAACCGCCGGCTTCGTCGTCCGCAATGGCGCTGCCTTCGAGGACAAGGTCCGCGACTCTCAAGGCCACCTCCCAAAGATGTCCTTCCTCAATCCCGAAGACGAATACCACCCCTACTATCAATGGCGCATCGCCGAGGTCAGAGCCGGACGAGGAACGAATGTCAGCGCCGGACGGAAGGAGAACGAGGTCACCTTCGTAGGCCGAGAAGAGAGGAAGGGGCCCGACAAGCCCGACGACTTTCAGTTCAGCGCGCGCATGCCCAATATCTCTGCCCAGGACCTGGAGGTCGTGAAGCTGACAGCCATGTTTGTGGCGAGGAATGGGAGGGGCTGGATGACGGGGTTGAGTCAGAGAGAAGCCGGAAATTATCAATTCGATTTTCTGAGGCCGCAGCACAGTCTGTACCAGTTCTTCTCGAGGCTGGTGGATCAGTATACCGACTTGCTGCAGGGTGGCGAGGTGGATGGCGGGAGGCCGCAGAAGAAGCGCATCAGTGAGTTGGAGGCCAACAGCGAGAACCGATTCCGCATTCTCGAAAGAGCCAAGGCGCGGGCGGAGTGGCTGCTGTACCAGGAAGCGCAGAAAGTCGAAAAAGAGGAGAAGAAGGAGAAGGAGCGAATCATGTACGCCCAGATCGACTGGCACGACTTCGTCATCGTAGAGACGGTCGTCTTTGACGAAGCAGACGATCATGCTCAACTTCCCGCTCCAACGACCCTCAACGACATTCAATCCCGCAGCCTCGAGCAGAAGGCCGCCTGGGGCAACGACCCCGGCCGCCGCATCGAAGAAGCCATGCCCGGGATGGACGATTACGAAGACTTCTACGGCCACGCAACACAAATGCCGGCCGCGCAACAACCCACCCCACCGACTCAACAACCCTCCCAACCTCCACTGCAGACCCAACAAACTCAAGCAGAAGAGACCGCCGCCGCCCGTGCCCACGCCCGCGCTGCGCAAGAAATGGCTTCCACAGCCCGCACCACAACTCCCAACCCAAACAACATCAAGATCCGCCAGAACTACACTCCAGCCGCTCTATCCCGCAAGCAAGCGCCCAATACTTCCATCTGTCCCAACTGTCACCAGGCCATACCTAACGATGAGATGGCCCAGCATCTGAAGATCGAGATGTTGCATCCGGAGTGGCGGGACCAGTACAAGATCGCGCAACAGCGCTCTGCGACGACTAATTTGAGTACGGCGGATGTGGCGAGCAACCTTAAGCGACTCGCTTCACAGCGGTCGGATGTGTTCGACCCGATTACTGGACGCGCACTCGATGGGGGAGGGAAGAGGCAGGAGGTGCAGCAGGGCATGCCCGCACCAGCTGCGCAAGACGGCGCTGGGCAGCAGGGTGGCGAAGGAGCGGATGGGCGGCCGAGGGATGTGCAGGAGCAGATTCGCATGATTCATGAGAGGGCTAGGAATGGGTGAAGAGCGGTGTTCAGCTAGGTGGTTGATAAAGATTCGATGAGATCGTGCCTTGGATAATAGAAGTCGCACCCGACTAGGACTCCGCGAAGGTACTGGTCGCTGCGGAACGAGAAGACCTCACCATACCGTACAAGCGGCACCACAGCACCACATAGGCGGGTGGCGGCAGAGCATGGCACTAACCTAGCCATCGCCGTAACGCACAGGAGAAGAAGAAAATCAATTACAACGCGTCCCCTTCCTTTTCCTCTTTCTTACGGTATCGCAGCGCGATGGTGAGCAGTTCTCTCGTCCTCTTTCCAACATCTCGTCCTTCGCACCGTTGAAGACGCGCGATACACCCTCCTCAGTATACGCCGCCATCCCTTACCATGGGCGGCTCGTTTGTCATTGGAGGTAGATTGATACCCTCCCTCATACTTTGCAAAGACCAAATGCACGGGTGGTTCGTCTTTGATGGCGGGGCGCTGGCTTTGGGAGAGCGTTCTCACAGCCAGGCTTGAGGTTGATATGGGCAGATCAGCGACTGCAGTGGCATCATCGATGTTGTGGTCGTCGAGAGTGGCGTGGTAGCACACGACAGAGACCATAGTCTCCGCAGCACTCTCGCAGGTAGGCTTGCAGGCTATGTGGGCAGAGCAGAGGCTGTAGTAGCAGCATCGATTGTACCATGCTCGAGAACTGGCGTTAATGAAGATCGTACGCAGCCGGCGTGATAACAAGCCTCTCGCAGGTAGGACCTACAGCGATAGGGGCAGAGCAATGACTGTAATGGCAGCTTCGATGGTTATATTGTCGAGATGTTGTCAATTGTAGAGAGCTAAAGCTACCCTCAACTAGGAGACGAGCTCGCTCCAACATCTATCTCCAAAATCGTATCAATCCACCCAGAGCCGCCCAGCACCACAACCCATCCCTTCCTGTCTCCGAGAAACGTCGCCGCTCATGGAATCGTGGTATATGGCGCCGCCAAGCCACCCGCAGCAACGACGACGAGCTGCTGTGCGCGAAGCACAACAAGCCTCGCGCGGACGACAGCGATCGCCGGGTTGCCTAAGCACTCGTTGTATTAGCCTCATCCCCAAACTTCTGTAGGAGAAGGGGCGTATCGTATCGTACCAGGAAGCATCCTAGCGATCTTGCGGTAGTCCGCGGTCACGAGTTGACGCCCGAGGGCAAACAAGAGTAGAGTCCGGTCACTTGCCGGGGTCCAGGCGTAAGTTGCGACTGGAGTCGCCGCCGCAGTGGCGGTGTTTGTAGTAGCCATGGCGAGGTGCAGTGGCAGTGCGGGTGTGCTGTGGTCAGAGTCAGTAAGGATCAGTCAGAGTGGCAACGGTGGAGTTTCGCGGCGAGTGACAGGGCTCTCCGAAATGGTATCAAGCACCACGCGGCGCTCTGCCATTTTCCGAGCGCGACAGCAGGTCGGAGACACCTGTTTACCCTTCTCCATCGGTGTAGGTACTTACTAGAGTTTGGGATGTGTTGTAGTTGTGGTGAGGTAGAAGTCGGTGGCTTTCGACATTGGTGGTGTGTGTTTAATGTGCGTGAAGAGAGCTGGAAGGTCGAAGAAGTATCTGGAGCCAAAGGCCGAAAGCGGAATAGCTGCTTGAGTAGACCAATATAGATTAGCGTGAGCAAGTAAAGCATGTGAAAGTGAATAGCAGATGGATGCTTAATCTGTGCCTACGAGCCCTGCTATATAGTACTTAGCTTCTCAAAGGGATAGCAATAGTCTTCTATGGAAGCGGCGTATTGCTTCCATCCGCATCCTCATACGTGAGTACCAATTCTTGTGTTCCCCGGACATTCTATCAACCTCCCTGTGACCACGGAACGCTCCAGAGTGTTTGATTGCGATTTTGGAGGACCACGGACAACGTGAGGATGCAGCACCCCATGCCTAGATGTGTTGGGTCGACACCAGCGGAAAAGAAGGAGTGTGAGACTGTTAGTATCGACGCAAGAATGCCAGTGCGCAAACCTCACTGCTGTAGTCAGACGAGCTGCATGTCAGCAAGGCAGAATGCGGATGCATGCTGGTGGCGTAAGCTTGAATCGACATCCAGGACCGCAGATACTCAATCAGACGAGATGGATTGCTGCAGTCGTACTGAAGCGTTGGTCTCTCTCTGCCTCGATGGCTTGCTTCACTTCTCTCATGGTCTTGAATTCGATGTGCCAGCATCGCCTACAAACTTCACCAAGGTCGGGTAGCATCTTCGTATCAGGAAACTCCTGCTCGATGAGCTTTCGTTTGATCTCTTCCTGATCGTCACCCTCGCGAAGATCAGGCCAGGGGTCCTGTACAGTAACCATGTAGTAAATTGCAGTCCCCAAAGCAAAGATCTCGGTGGAAGGTCCGACACCTTTCGTGCGCGTAACGTCTGTCCCATCCGCCTCGAACAGTCGGTGCCGTAGCCGATAAGTACACATTGGCCTGCTGCCATCAATTGACGCTCCCGCCCAGTCTCCCACCTTCAGGTTCAGGTCGTCGTCGAGAAATAAGTTGACGCAGTGTATGTCGGAGTTGAACACGCCCACCGAATGAGCGAACTCCAAAGCCTCCGCGGCCTGTGCAGCCCAGCGATAGAGTGTTGCGGAATCGAGGCTGGTGCCATGCTGATGCTTCAAATCCCACAGATAAGCGTGGACGTCTTGCTTTGGGGCCAGCTCCAGGATAATTCCAGCTGGTATTGTTTCGTGAACACCATAATACTGAAGAATGCTCCTCGGTTGTTCGTGCGCAGCGAAACGCTGGTATGCTGCCCTCTCAACAGGGAACATGGTGTCGATACAATCGACGTTGAAGGCTTTACACACTCGTGGTGGCTGGCCAGGCAGACGGTAGATCGTGGAGGTGTATCCGTGACTGTCGAGCCGTTCATAGCCTTCCATGTTCGATAAACAGATGCATATGTTCCCTTGAAGCAAGATCGTCTTTCGATGCTCCCTGTTTTGCATACTGCAGCCTACTTCCAGCCCCAGCATTGCATCTCAATCTTGCACTTGACTCCGACTCTGATTAGGTCTCCTCAGTTGCGTGATTCAGACTGCGCTATCTACAAGCTCCGGTATTCAGTGGACTGCTTGCTGGCCATAGCATTTGCTGTAGTGGCCGCGTCCCTGATCTTGCTTCGGAGTCGGCAGCATACACGATATTCCTGATCAGTAAAAGTGATGTGAGGGTGCCTTGCTGAAGAGCGCCGATCGGGACGAAGTCGCTCCTTCCGAGTTACTTTTGGCTCGTGATGCCTCAGGCCGCAATGACAACAAGTTACCACATTGACAAGACATTCCCCGAGATTACATATTCCTGGCAACTTGCTGAGACACCAAGGGATGCGCCGAGCACACCACGATGAAGGACGATGACCCTTAAAGCCTTGCTCTACGTCTATGTGTTGGGAGGCTTGACGTTCATACCGCTTGTGCTCGTGGCGATACTGATACCCGCATGGCTGTTGCTACAGAAGGTCGAGGATGGAGCAGGGCGGGGAGAAGAACGTGTCAAAGATGGCAAGAGGATACATGAGCAAGTCGCTGGAGACAAGGAATTGGACGAAGACAACAATGCTCCGGGGCCACCAGAAGCCGCCGCCGAGGCTACCTTTGCAGTGCTGAGAGCCTACGACTTTCCCGCTGCTAATGCAGCACTGAATGCACGGCATACTAGCGGCAATACAGCTGGAGGAGTAACCGGTACGACGGATAGAGACGCAGATGGCAACAACGCGGGAGGCTCGAGTGTATACCAGAGCGTGTATCGTTCGGTATTCGCTACCAGCAAGAACGATACCGCCAGCGCAAATCACGGCAGAGAAGTGCTAGAGAACGACGAGCCCACTCCTGGGCCAGATGCGCGAGCCAAGCGGAAGACCACACCAGCAAACGTGTTTTATATCGTTCTTAGACATGGCCATCTTATGCTCTACGACTCGCCATCACAGATGGAAGTCCGGCATGTCATAAGTCTGGCACACCATTCAATGTCGCTGTCGGAAGGTGGTTCAACGGATGTCGGCCACGACAGGCTGAAAGACGCAGACCTGTTCATCAAGCGGACCGCGATCGTCTTGACTCCGATTGACTTGCCCAACGGCGGGTTGCAGTCCCGCGCGGCTCCGCCTAAACCTTTCTACCTCTTTTCAACGTTATGCTCGGAGAAAGAGGACTTCTACCACGCTCTCTTATATACGCGAACGAGACCTCCCATACCTGAACCGCTTGAGCCGAACGACGTCATCAAACTGCAGTCAACACTTCATTCCACGTCACTCACACCAGAAACGCGTGCCTTCAATGCCCTGGTAGGACGTGTGTTCTTGGGCATCTACCATACTCCTTGGCTCAAGCACTTGATACAGAGCAAGATCGAGAAGAAGATCTCTCGTGTGCAGAAGCCATCGTTCTTGGCCGAACTCACTGTGAAGTCGGTCGACCTTGGTAATGCAGCACCAGTGCTGTCAAATCCCAGACTTAAAGATCTCAACATCTCGGGAGACATGACTGTTGCCGTAGACGTGCGATACACTGGCGCCATCAACATCACTGTGTCCGCTCTCGCCAAGCTTGACCTTGGTCCACGATTCAAGACACGAACGGTCGACTTGGTCCTTGCAACTTCACTCCAGCGACTTCATGGACAAATGCTTTTCCGCATAAAACCCCCTCCCTCCAATCGGATATGGTTCTGCTTCGAGAGTCCGCCGGAGATGGACGTGAAAGTGGAGCCAGTTGTCAGTCAGCGGAAGATTAGCTATACATTTATTCTACGTGCCATTGAGGATCGTATTCGTGCTGTTGTCACCGAGACTCTGGTGAAGCCGAACTGGGACGACGTTCCATTTTTCAACACTATGGACCAGAACGTGCGCGGCGGTATATGGAGAGACGAAGGTGGCGAGCATGACTCGGGAGTTCACGACACGCTGTGGCAACGAAATCAGAAAACCAACAGCATGCCGGCGCTGCCACTTGCCAACGAACACGAATCTTCTGCTGGATCATCTGGGTCGGAGACAACTTCGAAGGTAGCTACCGGTGCATCTACGAACGCGAAGGACTTGACACCCGAGCTCAAGCGTCGATCTGTTGCCTCGCTTCCTGCTCGCTCGGCTACAAACATGTCTGCTACATCGGACCATGCCGCTACGCCAGAGCTAGGCAACTCACCTGGTCTACCACCACCAAAGCCGCTCCGATCACCGTCCTTCACCTCCCCTGCAGCGCCGCAGCCCTCCGTCGCTCTGGACGAGTCTTCAGCGAATATGGATCCTGGCCGGGCAGAGGCAGCACAGAATGCGTCACGCAGGTGGCGTCTTCGGCAAGCAGCGCCAGCTTTGCCAGCCCGGAAGAACGCCGCCGAAGCTGTCAGGGAGATGCGAGATCGGGTCCTTGCGCACCGAGAAGCCGCAGAGGCAGAAGCGACTCAAGCAGAAATCATGGACGGTGTTGGGAGTCACGCGGACGACCCAACTGACGAGCAGACTACAGGCGACGAGAGAGCTGCGGATGCTGATGGCCGACGCTCGTCTGAATCGCCTTCAGCGTCGTTGAAGTCTTTCAAACGCACAGATACGAACGCCACCACCGCCTCGTCAGTTACGAATCGCAGTAGTCAGCAGCAAAGGAAGACCATCTTAGCCGCGACCGCCGCCGCCACCAATGCCGCTCGGAACTGGAGCTGGAACGCACTCGCGAATGCACGCACGAAGGGCTCACCCAATGCTCAGCGAGCATCTTCAACCGCTGCCGGTCAGGTCCCTCAACCGCAGTCACAGCCACAGCCAATGGGCCGAGGGCAGCCATTGCCTCCACCTGGAGTCCCTCTGCCTGGACCACAGAAGGGGCTGTTTGGTGGACTGGGCACGGTTCGACGGAAGCCTGTTGCTAGACCTGGCTCTGAGCTTCCTGCGACCAGGAGTGGGACATCAAGTCGGGACGGAGCAAAGTCCGACGTCGATGTCTCTGTCAGTGAGGTCAGCGATGACCATGCAGACGACTCGAAAAATATTACGAGTGATGAGTTCGGACCGTGGACGCACAACAGTGGGCTGGACACGACTGACACCGCGTACAGTGGTGCAGTTACGGACCAGGACGAGACTGATGCAATATCAACACATCCTGCACCAGTGCGGACTGCAAGGAATAAGACCGAGAATGGCGCTCTATCCAACGAAAAGCAGGAGGCACGACCTCCACTACCCGCACGTCCAGAGGTCGGATCGTCTGTATCGAATTCGGCATCCGAGCGATCAGCACACCAAGAGATCGTTGCACAGCCGGCACTGACATGGAGCGCATCTTCCGAGCACGGCGACATGGACCCGTCCACTTCCTCCGAGGATCTGCTTGATCTTTCCAAGGAGCCGGCAGCCCAGTTGGTGGAGCAGCTCAAGACGAGATCTACACTTGATGGCAATGTGCATCACATGGATTATGATAATGACCTGCTACGTCTTGAGCCTGGAAATGAGGACACAATATCGGAGGAGGGTGGTTCGAGGAGCGATGAGGTCAGCGAAGAGATCGTGGCCATACCCGCACCTGTCGACGATGACGACGATGGCTCTAGGCCCACCAGCCGGGATATTGGGATGTTCAGCGAGGCTGCCGCCCAGGCGCTTGGAACGGAGAAGAAGACTGGAGACGTGCCTGCGTAAAGTGCGTAGCAATCGGGATGCGGTGCGTTGAGCGTTTTGTACTTGTTAGCGTTGCTGGCGGAACTTCTTGAGAGGCCAAATGAGCAATGACAATTCATGATATAGACACCACTGAAGACGTGGTGTAGCTATTATATGTGTGTCACAACGAGGCCACATGCCTGAGGAGCACCCCGCCAGCGTTCAGCTTTGGTACATGCACAGACAGTGCTCCTGACCAAGGGCAGAGGCGGCATGGGATTCTCGACAGTCAGGATCCTCTCTAGGTTAGTACACGACGCAATTTCTTTGTGACCACAAATTCGCTGCGAACGAGGGGATATGTATCTACGCCGACACTTTGTTGAGGCCGAAGAAACACGATGTGCCGGCCACCTTTTCCAGCGTTAGCACGTGCACTGTTCCCGATTGTCCAGGTCTGGTACGACTTCATCATTACTGGCTCCGTCGACTTCACCCTCGAAGACTTCACCTTCGCGACTCCTCGACCTCCCCGTCTCTAGCTTTATCGACTTCTCTGCTCCTTACGCCACCATCACGAGTCCGCCTGTCGATGGTGCGAGCATTGACAAAGTTGAGCGCCAGGTTCAGTAACCCTTCAGACAAAGTTCGGATAGAACATCCAGATCGCTGTTGAGTCCTACTCCTACCTAGTAGCATAGGTCGTCTGGCACCTCCAGTACCCTATGTTGCATGGCGGTTTTCCTTGTAGGTCTCGCTGTCGGCGCCTTACATCGTACCGCGCCGATAGCCACGTTGTCGGAGCTCATCATTCTGCTGAAGATGGAAACTGGACCATGGTGCGGTATCGAGTACAGCGACTCGAATTTCACCTGAAACGTCCACGTCCACGTCCAAGGCAGCATCCAGCATGACGATCGAAGCTGGTGTGGCTGCTAGCAAGATCTCCAAGAAGTATCAGAGCAAGAGGTTGAAGACGGTCGGCGCGATGGCAGCGATCGGTCCTAAAGAGGCCGCTGCACTCATGGATGGCATTCCGCAAGTACTGCCTGTCGCACTCGCACATCGAACGCGCAATCTGCAACCTCGAAAGATCTTGACGGCGTAGTGGCTCGAGGGTTCGTCACAGCCAGATGGGCCATGCTCGCTTGATCGCTTGTACAGAGCAAGAAGTCGAAGAATGGACATCGCAGGAATCCAGGCCACTAAGGTCGTGGATGGCATTCCGCAAGTACTACCTATCGTCTCGCACCGAACGTGTCGAAGGTGATCTGAAAGAAAATTGGACCGGCATGGCGGCGCAAGGATCTGGTTAGTCTACTTCACTATCCTCGGGCTTCTGACATACCATAGGGCCATGCTCGCTAAGGCACACAGCATCGTGCGTGGGAATCGTACGAAGGAGGAGGTACCGCTCGAAGGAGGAGGTATCGCTCGACAGGTTCTCCGACACCAGTGTGCCAATTATAGGGTTCTTCGAGACCTGGGTGCCAATTATCGGGATTGTTCTACCAGAAAGCCACGAGCAAGTCATGATGAGCTGGGGAGCTTGTGGAAGGTATCCCGCAGTAAGTTAAACATGCCATTTTGTTTTTCATTCTGCATCGGCACAAAAAGCTAACTGCCCATAGAGTACTATTCCTCGTCTCTTGCACCAAACACACACAGAAGGCGATCTCGAAGATCCTGACGGTGTTCAAGCGCGAAGATCCGTTGGAAAACAAAGGGGCAACGACCGCTAAGGCGTAGGTTACTGCTGCTGGCGGCGTCTTGGGAACCGTCTGCTGCCGTCACGCCGAGCATCTTCGACTGCTTGCGCCCGGTGCAGGTGTAGATCTGGAATCTCCGGTCTTGACACTACCAACCTAAGTTCGCTCATGGAGGCCAATCATAGGTTGTTCCGACAACTACGTGCCATTTATCGGGATTGTTCTCGGAAGTCTTGACGGCGTGAAGGCCGTGAAGACGTAAAGGTTTTGACGGCGTGGTGACGCGAGGACCCGTGTGAAGCCAAGTGGGCTATGCTTGCTGAGGCGCAGGTTATAAATAAAAGAATAGAGGCCAGGTCGAGTTGCACGTGAAAGCAAGTATCGCAAAAGCCTACGATAGGTCCGGCTACTGATCAACAACAACGGCCTGTTCCATGCACGAGCAGAACATATAGCGAGCTGAAGCTCGGGTCGCCGTCCTGAAAAAAATTGTATCATAGCCCTTCATCTTTGCGACGACTTGGCTTAGAAAGGAGGCAACGCGCGTGGTCTCAATCGTCACTTATTTGCATACCATCTACATGGCCACAAGCCTTGTCCCGACGCTCTTCGTGGTCGTTCATATCCGAGCGCCAGTCGCAGACGACATACACATCAACAGCACGATCCGGCGCTCGGTCCATTCCTTCTTCACACACGCCCAACATCAATGCGCCCATCTAATATCGCCCAGCAAAAGCAAATCTCAGATCCAACCCCACACCGATCGCCGGACTCCCATAGCCCCCACTGCTGCCACTCGTCCTCCCTCTGCGCGGTGTGTGCTGCGCTCCCGACCACTGCCTGTTACCGCTGTACCTTGGATCCCTCCCCACCCTCGCAGGCGGCGTGCCCCAGTCTTTGTCGTAGAACGAGTGATTGCCAGTCGGGCTGTTGTCGATCATCCACTCCGCGGGAGTCGACCATTGCGAGAAGTAGTCGCGGCGCTTCTCGACTGGGCCTTGGACGTAAGAGGAGAGGTTCTCGAGGACGGGGATGAGGAGACGGGTCATGTCGAAGCCTGCACCAGCAGAAGTATCTGTCTTTGGCGTGCGAGATGGTGGGCCGATGGGTGTAGGATAGCCAGATGGACTTGACAGTGCGCTTGAGGTATCTGCCTGCGCGCTCTTGAGACTCTGGTAGAACTCCTCTTGCCGAGCGAAGGTGTTACCTGAAGTCCACCATTCCTGCAGCTTCTCCTCACTAGTCTGCTGGTTTGTGTCCGAGATATCAGATGCAGCAGAGTTGAAGCTCAGCTCGTTCGGGAAAAAGGGTGCCTGCAGGGTCTGCGGTGTAGCTTTTGAAGCTGACGTTCGCGTGATCATCGGCGTGCTTTGGACGTAGGACTGCTTCTGTGGTGGAGGATCTGGACTGCTGTTCTGCAAGATGTTCGTAGTGGTGCTACCAGTTGGCGAGGACGGCTTGGTCAGCGGAGGCACGAGACCCGTAGGAAAGAATCTCGACAGGCTCGGGGTCATTGTCGGCGGCGGCTGCAGTGTCTTCCCAGCCACATTACGACTGAACGCCGTCGTCGACTCTTGCTCACTCTTGACTGCGGTCTGATAGGATTGCTCTGCTGTAGGCTCAATCTGGAATGGATCATGCAGGACAGTGCGAATGTTGGCCTGGCTCAGACTACGCTCTTTGGCAGTCTCCGGGAGCTTCCACAGCTGGTCGCGTGCAGCAGTACGAGGGTTGAAGGCCACGACGTGCTGAGGCTGTGGTGCTCTGACTTCGGGGGTCGGCTGGGCTGCTTTGACATTCACAGCTGTAACAGGAGCTTGATTGGTGACGGTTGGCTGGTAGTGAATACGAGCTTGCCCATCCTCGCCGTGTTGGATATCGTAGTCATGATGCTCTGTACTTTGTTCTTGGCTTGAGACGACCTGGAGGTTAGGAGGGAAAGCTTGCGCAATCGCATCATAGTTTGGTCGAGCAGCCACTGGAGCTGGTGGCGGAAAGTGGAAGTCGTAGTTCAGTCCTTGTGTGCGCTGTGTTGTTGGATAGTTCCAGCGATATTGTGGTATATGTCCCGCTTGGCCGTACTGTTGTTGTTGATAGGGATGATGGCCGTAGACCTGTTGGTAGTGCGTCTGGCCATAGGAAGGGTCCTCACGTCTGGCGCCGTACATGCCGACGTTCGGAGTGAGGTTTGCATGGTGGAGTTGCTGAGAATACTGCTCAGACTGCGATTGGAGCGATGCGCGCACGGTGGTCTCCATGGAGGTAGTCCGTTGCGCTTCGTACTGGCGCTGTGGCATCACAGTCTGTGACGCCTGGAAATGAACGGGCCTGGTCGTCTCTCCTTGTGCTGGCTCCTTCAGCCCCGTCGGAGCAGCTGCGAGCTCCGTGGGTGGCTCTGGAATCGCAGCTTGGATGTCTTTCGCACCGAACGGCTGGCCAGTGACGTTGGCTTCGCGCTGCTTGGCAATGATGCGGAAGTATGCAAGTGTGTTCTGTTGAAGGGTCTGATACGCAGTCTCGCCCATCAGACGATCGGAAGCGAGCTGTCCCTCCACCTTCTTGCGGATGTTTGAGAACTGCCCGATGTTCTCCCACATATAGCGATCTGCAGACCATTGTTGAGCTGAAACGTCGCCGTTGGGGTGCTGAATGAACTGGAGCTGGCCGTTCTTGTAGCCGGCATTTTGCGTGATGAAGTCAGGGTCGGGCAGCGCGTTGCCGAACACTTCATAGACGGCGCGCTTGTCGAAAGCGGCCTCCACGGTGATCTGGCGCGGCTCCGGCTTGTTCTCGTAGGCGTCCAGCTGACAGGCGTACTTCTTGTTCTTCCGACCTTGGTACAGCTGAAAGCCGCCTTCAGGCTGCATAGAGTCTGAGCGGTCCATGTCCGATGGGCCAGTCTCGCTCGTGCGATGCGAGAGAACAGACATGGAGCGTGCCATGGAACCAGTACGAGACGGCGCGCGGAAGGTGTTGATTCGGACTTCAACAGGCACGCCACCGCCATTTTCGCCCTGCGCGCGTGATGATGCCTCGTCAGCGTTGTAGTCGAACGGCTTCCATTTCGAAGCCTTGCCACGTGAGAGTTGAGCACGTCTATCGAGTGGCGGAGGAGCGGTGAGAGCGGCTTCGGCTTCTTCGTATTTGGCGCGTTGACGTTCGAGCTTGGCCTCTGCTATCGACTTCTGGGGAGCATCCTGTGAGGTAGCTTTGGGCGGCATGTTGGAGTAGTCCCTTGGACTATGGCTGTCTTCTCTTGAATCGGAAGAGCCGACCTCCTCGAGGCTTGAGTCACTGCACTGAGTCCCAAGTCGTGGTGGCGATGTTTTGCCAGCAATGAGTGGTTCTTCGGGTGGTAACTTGGGAGAGGTGGTACCGTGTGGAGTGCCAACTGGAAGGCGGCTCGCCGGAAGAGCGGCGGCCGAGACTAGGTTAGGACGGCGACGAGGTGGCATTCGTGCGGAAAGAACGATGGTGACAGTGCTGCTCAGTACAGTCTGCAAGCATGCGTCAAGCCAGAATGTGTTGTCCTGTGGTACCGGCGTAGGGAGCTGTTCACAATTAGGTTCGGAAGGTAGAAGGAGTAGATGTGTCGTGAGTGGCAGTTGCAAGTCGTGAATCTCGATAACACAAAAGGAAGGCGCGCTAGCGATGTACTTGATGCCTCGTCTGCACTTCTGATGTGAGATGTCTCTTATGACTCCACTTCCAAATGGACAAAGAAGATCCTGGAACTCAGAGCTCAGAATCTGGACCTGGGTCCTAGCATCTGAATTCCAGAGCTGAGATCTCGCGTATGTCTAGCGGCATGAAAGTGAGAGACAAAGGACATCAGATACTCGCCAGAACACTCTATATCAACGTCGAGACTGCCATTCGACGGTCCGGCTGGCGTCTGCAACCGGAGCATCGGCCAGCTCTTAAGCAAGCGCACAACCCCGAGCAGTGTTCTGAGCCCATGAAAGCAAGCAATACCTTCATACCTAGGAGGCCTCTGGGACCAGGCCCAAGCAGCAGCAGCGCGGTCTTGGAGGGCCTTGTGATATTCCTCACAGCCGCGAAGCCCCTGACCTTATGTGCAGGCAATTCGCCATAGCCATGCACGCAGATGAAGATCATGCTCGAACATTAGTCGGCAGCCGCCCCAGCGTCGGAGTGAGCGTCCACCATCGTTCATCTGATCCCACCATTCGTGTAAGACAGAGTGAGGTCGAGGAAGCATCGCGACCACGACGCGCATGATTTCACGTGATCAAAACTACGCCGCGCCGTGACAGTCACTTCCACTTCTCCGCCTTCTCGTTGACCCCCACAGGCAGAAGCCGAGCTCGGAGTGAGATGAGCCGACGATCCCATCGTACAGCCAACATCCGCACACGAGCTCCTCCCTCTTCTATAGACCAATGGTGGCGAAGCAGTAGGCCATCTTTTCAGACTGTTTCATTGCTACCAAACCCGTGGTAAGCCACCAATAGGCCAGGAAAGGGAATCTAGATCGCAATGGCAGAAGGCAAGATATCGGTATCTGAGGTGGCCAAACATGCCTCGCCTGACGACTGCTGGATTGTGGTCAATGGCAAGGTCTATGATCTAACGAAGTTCGCACCTGATCATCCTGGTGGTGCGTCAAGTACGTATATCGCCTTCAAAGATTACATGAGCCCTCCGTATTGACTATGAGACAGTCGTCTATCAATTCGCAGGCAAGGATGGCACAAAAACCTACAACATGTACCACGGCAAAGGTCTCATCGAAAGCGAACTCGACGTCTCCGACAAAAAGGGCTCTCTCGACGAATCCACCATCACGCAAACTTGGATCGATGCCCAGAAGGAAGAAGAGGCAGTCGAGGCCGACCCGAACGAGAAGCCGCCACTCTCGACCCTCATCAACTTGGACGACTTCGAGAAGGCTTTCGAAAAGTCCGGTGCCAGCAAAGCATGGGCTTACATACACGGCGCCTCGAACGATCTGTTCTCGTTGGACGCTAACAGGTCCGTATGGGGTAGACTCTGGTTCCGACCAAGGATCATGCGTAAGGTCAAGGACATCAACACGAAGATGAAGATGTTTGGCCAGCCCGCCGCCATGCCAGTCTGGATCTGCCCAATGGGTATCGCGAAGACTGCTGGTGAAGAAGGCGAACAAGCGCTTAGCGGCGGTGCTGCTAAAGGCGGGATCATCCATTGCATGTCGACATCATCTTCCATGCCGCCAGAGGAGATTGTCTCTGCTGCGCCAAAAACATATCCGGCGTTCTTCCAGCTTTACGTTGATCGCCAGAGGCACAAGACGGAAGCTCTGCTCGCCCGCCTGAACCAAATGGATCAAGTCAAAGCCCTCTTCGTCACCGTTGACCTCCCCGTCGTCTCCAAACGCGAAGCCGACGAGCGGATCCGCCAGCCAACGCCAACGACATCCTCATACATCAGTGACGCCAACCAATCTTCCGTCGACAAGAAAGGCGGCGGTCTCGCACGAACCACAGGAAACTTCATCGACTGGTGCCTCGACTGGGACGACCTTGCCTGGATCCGGGAGCACACTAAACTCCCCATCGTCGTCAAAGGCATCCAGTCTGCCGCTGATGCGAAGATTGCGCTTGACATGGGGTGTGCAGGAATCGTGATCTCGAATCATGGCGGGAGGGCACTGGATAATGCTCCTGCTACTCTACTTATCCTCATGGAGCTGAGGAGGGATTGTCCGGAAATCTTCGCCAGGATGGAAGTGCATATCGATGGTGGTGTGCGACGAGGGTCGGATGTGTTGAAAGCGGTTCTGCTGGGTGCGAAGGGTGTGGGTATTGGGAGACCGTTTCAATGCGCGGTCAGCTATGGGACTGAGGGGGTGGAGCATGCTTGTGAGCGTACGTGTCGAAGCTCGACATCAACCACGAATTTTGCTAACGATTTGTAGTGCTACAAGACGAGCTTGAAACAGCGATGCGCCTCTGCGGTGTCACGGATCTGGAGAAGGCGAGGGGTGATATGTCGTACCTGAACTGCGCGGAGCTGGAGCCGTTGCTGCCTCCGAGACCCAGTACCGGGTCGTGGTTGTTTGGCAGGCTTAGGGCAAGATTGTGAAGCGATGACTGTGCATAGTTACCTTGTTGATTATGTTGTCAATACACATGGACATGATGGAGTCTACCTGCCGCACGCTGGTCAAGACAAGTGGCCGTGCAAGGGGACGAGGTTCGCGAGGCTTGAGGAGTGTTGTCCTCCGCCGTAGTAGCTGCAACCGGAGGAAGCGATCTCTACTCTCCTCCCCCGTGGCGATAGGGTGATCATGACGATAACAGATCGTGTAGCGGCCGCAAGAAGCTTTGCACCCGTCGAGAACTTCGACCCATGGCCCGACATACATGCAAACCGAAACTGAATCTCGTTCAGGTGTATAAAGCTCCAAGATCGTGGCCAGGGTTAGCAGTGACATGTTTCACCCTCCTCCATAGAAATGGAGCAAATGGTAATACATCAAGTCGTGTAGTGGCCTCAAGCAGACTCGGATTCTCAAGCGCTTTCTACAGGTTTTCCACCCAAAGGCTTTTCTAAGCCGTCAGAAGAGCCGATCTCCAGAAGGGTGCCACGGATGGTGGCACTACAGTCACTGCTCTGACCACGTCCATATGTGTCCTACCCATTGGGAAAACTCGGATGAAGGCGTTTCCTACTTCGTTCGGGAGAGCTGATCTCCAGAAAGGTGCCGTGGATGGTGGCACTACAGTCGTGGTCTGGCCACGTTGCTATGGATCCTACCACTTGAGACAGTGATTTGGAGAACCTATGGCAGACGTGCTCACGGAATTGCTGGATCGCCTTGAAACGTGGAAATGGTATTGAAGCTGACATGACGGAAGGGAGTTATGTAACGACAAAGCTAAGTACTGTGTTGTTGTCACTTACTCTGCTTTGCTTGCCACCGCTCTTCAATGAAGGCCATGAGGATGTTTCAGCTTTGATTACCCACGACCATTCCCACCGTCAGGTGAACACTGGGATTCTCAGAATGCCATCGACGCTTTTAATCCCGCCACCTCACCCAACTACGTCGTGGATGGTAGTGGCTGGCGGCCCAAGCGAAGGCACCCCCTGCATGACCCTCAACTGCTCTGTACGTAGCTCCGTAAGACGCTGATGTACCGCTGCTGCCGTCAAGTTTGCTGCAGCATTACAGATCGCGTTATATATTGTTCTGTAGGAGATGTTGTATGCACACTATGACTTACGCCCGATGCACCTAGCCATACTACGGTAATACGTAGCCGCCACATCCCTTCCCAGCGCAAAAAGCAACAGCTCACGATCCATGACCGTAGTCCAGACGATCGGCGGCGTAGTGGCCGCAGGGGTGGAGGTGGAGGCAGATGCCATGGTTGAGTAAGGGGGGGGGCAGGTCTAGTTTGTACTATGTAAGTGTTAGCAATTCAAGGTCTCAACAGTAGTCAAGACGGACACACTGACTGTAGACGTCTCGCAGCAAATGGTATATCGTGGTAGAACTTGATGTGTCTCATTGTAGAGTCGAAGAATTGTATTTATAGGCAAGGTTGAGTTTTGATATAGAAGAAGAGCCATCGAAATCGAAGGAAATTCCTAGGCGACAGCCTAAAAGGCCTAAAGTGGAATGGACTGTTCAGATAGAGACTAGCCATTTGGCATGTGAAAGTTGGATACGTGTACTTACACTTGGGAAGCTGCTGATATATGACTTCCTGTGATAAGGATGGAGCAAACGTAGTGACAAGGCAGTACCATAGCTGTAGAAGATTCCATCTCGTATCGGACTAAGGAAGTTATAGAACGACAGAGCTAAGTACTGTGTTGTTACCACTTACTCTGCTCTGCTTATCCTTTCAACCCTCCTGGAATCGCGCTCTTGCCCCGCATAAACATCGTATCGATCGACGACACATCCTTCACGAACTCGCCCGCACGAGGATGGAGCTTTACACTCTCCTGCACCAGCAAAGATATTCCGCCTCGCGACTTCTAATCCACAGAAGCTTCATCATCGCTAAAGGTCAGAAGTGCGCCCTCGCCGTTTCCTTCCTCCACCTCTCCATCGACTGTGCTTAGCGGTGGGCTCACAGCCGTTGGGCTGATGGAGCCTTTGCCACTTGTACTTGCGCTCCTGTTGTGCTCATCTGCAGCACCTGCGTTATTCGTATGCTTCGAAAGCCTAGGCACGAACCTGGCCAGAGCCATGTCCTGGTAGTGGACCTGTGGCGGGAATTTGCAGTAGACATGGCCTCCGCGGTACTTGCAATCGGCCTTCTGGCAGGCGTGGCCGTAGAGGCACGTCAGAGATCTGCAAGCGCCGCGACGAGGACACGGGTTGTTAAATACGACCTGCTTCAGACAGTTGAGGACAGCTGTTGAAGCAGGGCGATGATCGTATGTGCAGGCATCGCCGTTCGGGCAGATGCCGTTGATGTGATAGCTATTGCATAGCTTCTTCTTGGCTGTGCGAGCGTTGAACTCGGACTTGTCGCCAGGAGGTGATATATATTGGTCGAGACGGTGGGAGTCCTTGTTGACGGGAATCTGGCCTGCTGGAATATTCTCGGCTTGTGGCAACTTTGTTGCGAAGTCGATTTGCGCCTGGTTTAGGTCAACCTGGCTGTCCGAGTTTCCGGCCATGAAGTCGTTGTCATTCTTGCTGAGCTGGGGCATGCTGAACGGCTGGTCACCGGAACTACCTTGACGCCAATTCTTGACGTCCGATAAGCTGGTATTCGAGGTGTGTCCATTTGCGTTCAACTTTACATGCTTGAACTTGCATCCGTTGCCGTACTTGCACAAGCCCTTCTGAAAGAATGAGCAGACTTGCGCAGTATCAGAAGCAGGAGATGCCATATTTGTTTGGTTACCGAGAGGTCTGTTGACGAGAGGTTGAGTCGATTTTGTCGTGCTCGCTGGAACCTGAGTGGTATCGAGAAGATGTGTTCGAAACACGTTCGGGAAGTCTTCCGTGCGCATATTCAATTTCATGAATTCGCGATGGAAGGCTGGTGTCCTGACAAGCGTGATGCGGTCTCGGTTGCCCACGTACGGGGTCAGTTCTGAGACATAGCCGACATCGTGACAGGCAGCAAAGTAGATTTGTTTGCATTGAGCATTCTCCGCGAATTGCCGGAACATTGCTCTGATCTTGAAGTCTGCGTTCTCCTTCAGGTCGCCGGCATCCACGAAATCGAACAGATCGTTCGAACGATTGAAGCTGGCCATGAAGGGCGTGATACTTCTCTTTTCCGGCCCAGCTAGCTTTACCTTTGACAAAGCTTTGGAAAGGCCGGACACGTTCGCATACACGCGAACCATAATGCGGCAGTGATCCAGACCACGGCTGCGAAGACTGCTTCGAACTGCATCATTGAGTAGTTGCGCAGCTCTCTGACCGCCTTCTCCTCCGTTGCTGATCAGGTCGTCGTCAAATACATAGCCATCGCCGTCAACCAGAACGAGCACGAATGGGTTACGCTCTTGGCCTTTGGCGAGCTGTTTGTATTTCTCGCGGGAATCACGTTCTTCTTCGAGGTCGCTTCGTAGTCGCTGATAATCCTGCATAAGCGAGCTGTACTTCTCGAGGACCTCCGTAAGTGTCGTGTGGTGTTTCTCGTTTGTCGCGCGGAAGTCTGCAAGCTGGGCAGTGGACTGCTCCAGTTCCTGGTCGGAGACCATGTTGGGCGACGGGGAAGGGTTGGTAATTGCTCGGAGTCGAGCAGTCTCGGAAATGTTCAATGTCCTCAGAGTGCTTTGGTGCCTTTCCAGTAACTGTAGTTCCCAGCTACCGTCGTTTAATGTAGCCGCAGAGTTCACGTTTGTAGCTGTTCCAGAATTACAGAGTCTCCAGAAGTGGCACGCGACCAAACAAAGCAGCGGTCAGCGAGAGCTGCTGCATTGCTTGCTCAGCGGCGTCTCAGTGTTGGTGTCGTCGATTGTCGTCGCAAGAACGGACGGTCTTAGAACGAACGAAGAGGCTGCGGTAGCAATGAGCACACAATCTAGTGAAGTTGCAGGTGAGGTTGTAAGAAACGTCCTCAGATTAATTCCGCTTGCAGCCAGAAATGCTAGCGGGCTTGGCGGTGCAGGGATCAAGAGACAGGACTTTCTACACTTCCATTCCTTTCTTTCATCCCGTCTCACGCCACCGACAAGAATCATGTGCAACATCGTCACGAGTCGCGTGGCACACATAATACCCTCACTTCCCCTCCTCCCCCAAGAAAAACTCCCTCAAACACCTCGCCAACCTCTCCGGCTTCTCCAACGCCAAACTATGCCCACACTCCTCAAACAACTCCGCCCGCGCCACCTTCTCCGCTACCTTGGCAATACACTCCTCCACCTGCGGCCCAAAGAACTCGGGCGCTCCAATCGTCATTACAGGCATCTTCAACTTGCCCCCCTCCCTCAACATCCGCTGGTGAATCTCCCCGTTCAGCAGGCCGGCGCGGTAGGTTTCGAGGATGCCGCGGAGACAGCCGGGCTGCTTGACGCATTCGATCCAGTGGTTGAGCGCGAGGGGGGAGATGGCGGTGGGGTTGTAGCATTCTTGTTTCATGAACATTTCCTGTTGTCATCTCATCAGCATCTCCCATATATCCTCTGTCATATCAATTTCATCTTGATGAAGAGTGGCGAGAACGTACCCAAAACTCCCTCTCCCTCCCCTGAATCAACATCTCAGGCACATGCGGAATGTAAAAAAACCCCAAATGCCAACACCACACCCCCTTCTGATTGTACTGCCTCTCCACATTCTCTTTCGTCCAGAAGCTCGTTTCCTATGCAAGCAAAACAAACCCAGCATCAGCTCTCTCTTTCAATCAACAGCATCAGCCTTCCCTTTCTCCGCCCCCCTCAAGACTCACCTCCAGCCCAAAACCCGACAACACCATCTCCCCAATACTCAACCCCCTCACCCTCTCCGGATACTTCGCCGCCACCGCGTACGCATAATCCCCTCCCCTATCCTCCCCATGCAAATAAAACCTCCCAAACCCCAGCATCCCCATTAATTCCACAACATCATCAGCATTCGCCTCGCTCGTGTACCCCTCGGTGGAGGGTGGTTTATCCGTGTATCCGAAGCCCCTTAGATCCGGCGCCACGAGGGTGAAGTAGGGGGTGAGGAGCGGGAAGACGCGGTACCAGTAGAAGGAGTTCTTGGGTGTGCCGTGGAGGAGGAGGAGCGGGGGGCCGGAGCCGGCGGTGATGAAGTGGAGGCGGATACCGTTGATGCGGTAGCGGTGATGTGTTACGGGCTTGCCGGCGTGGTCGTACGTTTCTGGGGTTTCGGAGGAGGAAGAGGGGGTGGAGGTGGTGGAGGCCATGGCCGTGGCCGCTGGACGCGGGGGTTGATGTTTGAGGTAGGGGGAGTGGTATGCGGACTCGAGTCCGGAGCAAGCTCATGGAGGTGATGGATGAGTCCTTCGGTTATATAGCACCGTACTCACCGAAATGGCTACGAGGAATTGCTTTTGACCCCGCAGTTCGTCTGATGTCAATCCTCGTGGAAACCGGAGGGGTAAGTTCTGTCGTGGTCTAGACGCTGTCATGATCTGTTCGTGGCTTGCAAGAGCAGTAGCCAGCTTGAAGTCAGTCCATCTTAACCGACGTTAGCTCAATCGAAGGCGTGAGAACGAGAAAAGGAACGACGTGATGATTTTAGATTGTTGCCTCGCGATATATTAGCATACTGCTTTCGTAGTACATTACATAGAACGACATTATTTCGTATATATGCTTTGGAGCATTGTGCGTTGATATGCGCGCCTTGAGCTCCGGGCTGTTTCAAACTCCACCGCCCTGTATATCCGCAAAAGTCCAAAGGTATCGCGAGCAGAATACGAGATCTTCCTCTTCCTCTTTTCCCTTCCTCCCCCCACTCCTCTGGCCATCCCCACACCTTGCTCCCTCCCAGTCTCGAGTCCTTCTACTCATACTCATCCTTAACCCTCCTCCCACTCTCACTATCCCTAAAGCTGCCCCTGGAGCGCGTGCTCCGTTTGCGTCCAAAATAGCTCTTCTTCTGGTACCCCGAGTCCTTCTTCTCCCCGCTGCCGCCTATGCAGAAGAGCACGGTGGCGATGAGCCAGGCGAAGAAGGTCGCCCAGGTGAAACCGTATGCGTACGGGCCGAGGCTTGCGGCCTGGCCGTTTTTGCGGAAGACGGAGCGGGCTTGGACGGTCCAGGCGCTATGTTATCTGTCAGTACAAAATTGGGGAGGGGATTGGGGGAGGGTGGTGATGCGTACGTCATTAGAGCGGCGGCGACGGCCTGCGCGACGAGCGCGATGATAGTCATCATGCCGGTGAACTTCGCTGCGAGGCGCGAGCACAGCGCTGTCACACTAAGCAACAACGCCATCACCGCAAAGAAAAGCGCGATAATATAAAAAGCCCAGGCGACGCGGCTCTCGTAATAGTACATACTCCCCCCATTCGCGAACTGATCCGGCAACCCATTCCTTGTCCCGAAATTCCTTCTCGGGTCGAATGGTTGTGCTGCAGTGACTTTTCCGCAAGCGGCGTTGTTGCCGTTTCGTGCCGAGCAGATGGAGAAGTAGGTCCAGCGGGCTGGGTTGGGGACGGAGGGACCGCTGCCGGAGATGCCGGCGGTGGAGGCTTGGAGGAAGTAGACTTTGTTCATGGGGGAGGAGTTGACGGCGCCGGAGAGGACGATGAAGATTGAGAGGACGATGCCGGCGGCGAGGAAGAAGATTGAGATTGCGGAGGTTATGGTGTTTTTGGGCATTGCGAGCGATTTCCGGGGGGTGGTCGAAGAGTAGTGAGGTGGTGCGCTTTCGATGGCTGTAGGACGAGATATTAGCCATGATCTTCGCGATCAACACATGGTTGTTTCTTACCTCGAGATGAAACACTATAGCTATACCTCGCTCGCGTATATATCGTTCGTCGATCACTCGCGATGGAAAGGAGCCGGGATGCGCAAGTCGAACAGCCACAGACAACAAGCCCAGATGAATGCAGCGGACACGCCCGGCTCTTGAAGGAAGCAACACGCTCCCCTACGCCTTAGTGACGTGGGTTACCGTGGTGTCGCGCGGCGCAAAGGAGGAGTCGACGCCGCGTAGGTTCTGGCCAATGCCCGATTTTCTTGGAAGCCGTGACGTAGGCCAAAAACTCAATCGGGGAGCTGGTTCTTCGTCTTCTTCACTTCTCGGGGGCTTGCGGGTTGGGGTTGTATTACCTTCTAGTGTCGTCTGGACTGGTTAGTAGTGGTTGGAGCATGTACAGGGCGGTTTTGCGATGGGTGAGGCTTTTGGAGACGGAAGAACGCTGCTGCGTCATGGCAACAGCTCGAGCTTGTGATCGTCGCTATGGAACGGCTGTATCCGCCCGCTATTGGCATGTAAGTTGCCCATCCTTGTCCATCGCGTGGTTGGAAGTTGGATGATCTTGAAGCTCTCGACTCGTGTTCCACCCAAGACCAACATGTTGTCTTCATAACCACCGCCGCGGAATCGAACAATGTCCACCCTCCTCCACCCCCCCCTCCCCGCACCCTCCCTCGCCGCAGCCGAATCCTCCACCCGAACCGCCGAGCTCACATGGCTCCTCTCCTCCCTGCAAACCACCCTCGCATCCCTCAAATCCGGCCTCGAAGAATGCGCCGACCTGCTCGCCCCCACCGAACCCGGCTCCACCCTCGTCCTCTCCTCCCTCCGCTCCGAGAACCTCAAAGGCTTCATCACGCGGGTAGGGACCCGGATCACAAAAGGCGACATCTACCTCCGCCTGCCCTCGCTCCCGCCACCGAGGGGCCAGAACGCGTACAAACTCTCCCTCTCCACCCTCCCCACCGCTTCGACTATAGTACTCGAACAGTTGACAACGACGCGGACGCTCATAAACGCCTGCTTAGACGTCGTAGACGCGACCCGCTGGACCGGCGACGCGACAAACGCGAATTTCATCTCCGGCCTGCTACGCCTGCTACACGAGAACATCTCCGAAGCCAAGGCCGCGCTCAAAGGCTGGACGGACGGGCAGAAAGCCTGGCACGAAACTCCCCTGCCCGCCGATACCTTTTCCCCTCCACTCCCGGATACGATTAGTTTCCACCTAAGCATTTCCGAATCCTCCATCCTCCTCAACGTCCGCACGCTCGAGACCGCGTATCCCGTTACTGGGACCAATACTCCTCTCTCCTCCACCTCCTTCGCCTCTTCTGCGGCGCCTTCCTACACTGGGTTCTCGTTACGGGAGAAACTCGCCGCCACGCTCGGTGTGGGCAGGCAGGTAGTGCACGATGAGGCGCACGAGATTTTCACGTATAAGGGGCAAGATGTGAGGGTGAGGGAGAAGGTAAGGGTGGAGAGTCAGGATCCGAGCTTGATGAGTGCGATGGCGAAGCTGGGGGCGTTGGAGAGGTGTGTGGTGGTTTGGAGGAGGGGGTTGGGTGTTGTTATGGGGGAAGAGGGGGAGGGGGAGGAGGGGTGAAGGGTGAGTGTGATCATGATGAGACGATTTCAAGCACTGCCGTGCGAAAGAGGTTGAGGAGCGGAGGAGACCAAGGGCACTTTATGAGACCACTCCCGAGCGACTTCAGGACATGCTGAGGGGCAACGCGAAACGTGGCTGAACGAATGCGACAAGAGAAGGACGACTTCGAACCAGGATTTCCCATCTGCGATCGCATACACGTATCTGGCGGCCTTCACCATCAACTCCGGACGATTCGATCAAATCACCACTCGCGCAGACTCACTCTGCTGTAGGATTCGACTCTTCGCAATGCGGAAGCAACTCAGCAAGCCACTATGTTTGACCAGCAATTTCCAACAGCGCTCTGGACGTATCTCCACCACCACTTTAATCTGGTCTCGATTCCCTTGAACCGTCATCTTCACTTGCGGACTCGGCTCATTGAGGTTAGGTCCAAAACAAAATGCTCGAATCTGCAAAATGCGGGTCCTTTCGATCGACAGCGGGATCGGCGGGCCTGCAGACCTCGAATTAACAATTCTCGATAAGGCCTTGATAAGAGGCTCTTGGTCTTCGACATTGCCACAATGCATCTCCGGTGATACAAGGTCTCTTATCAGACCTGCCGTCTATATATTCTGGCTCCAGGATTGTACGTGCGACTTCTTCCAGGAGGCAGTCTTTACACTCTGCACTACATCATTAAGCCGCCACCATGGCTCCCGCCCTCCTCACAGCCGTCGATTCCACCAACCACGTACACCTCATCATCGGCTCGAACCCTCTCGCCGGCGCACGATGCAGCAAATCGCTCGAAGTCGGCGCGACGCCTATCCTCATCGCTCCGGAAAGCGAGAACGTACACTACGGCCTTTTGAAGCGACTGGAAGAGCACAAGATATCATGGTTGAAGAGGGAATTCGAAGATAACGATTTGAAGACTCTTGGTCGGGAAGATGTGGATCACGTGGTCGATGCGGTGTTCGTGACATCTGGTTCGAAGACGCCGCTGGCGGCGCACATCTCTATACTCTGCAGAAGGCTACGGATACCAGTCAATGTCACGGACTCGCAGAACCTGTCGACCTTCACAATACTATCGACACATACTACCGGACCACTGCAGATCGGCATCACGACCTCAGGAAAAGGTTGCAAGCTGGCATCTCGAATCAAACGAGAAATCGCATCCTCCCTCCCCCCAAACCTTGGCGATGCTGTCGAGAGATTAGGCACAGTCCGACGACGCATATGGGAACAAGACCACGCCAACGAAGCAGGACTCGACGCAGAAGACGATGACGCAGGCCAGATCTCAACCTTCAACGAACTAATCAACCCCTTCGACATGGAAGCAGCGAAAGCAAGGCGAATGCGCTGGCTGTCGCAAATATGCGAGTACTGGCCTCTCCGCCGCCTCGCCTCCATCACCGACTCCGACGTCGACGCTATTCTCCAGGCTTACAAAGCCGAAACCTCCCACCCTGCCTCTTTCCCCGACACCCCAACCCTGACCCCCTCATCATTAGACGTGAAGAAAAGAAAAGGCCGCATCATCCTCGCAGGCTCTGGTCCCGGGCACCCCGACCTCCTCACCACGGCCACCCTCAAAGCCATCAACTCCGCCGACCTCATCCTCGCAGACAAACTCGTCCCCGCCCCCGTCCTCGACCTCGTTCCCCGCCGCACTCCCGTGACTATCGCGCGGAAGTTTCCTGGCAACGCCGACCAAGCCCAACTCGAACTCCACGCCGCTGGCCTCGCCGCCTTACACGAAGGCAAGACGGTTCTTCGGTTGAAGCAAGGCGACCCGTACCTCTACGGTAGAGGCGCGGAGGAGGTTTCGTTTTTCCGGCAGCATGGGTTTGAAGCGGTCGTGTTGCCGGGGGTGACTAGTTCGTTGGCTGCGCCGCTTTTCGCGCGGATTCCGGTGACGCATCGCGGTGTCAGCGATCAGGTACTTATCTGCACCGGCACGGGGCGGAAGGGGGCGGCGCCGAGTCCTCCTGCTTATTTGTCTAACCAGACTGTCGTATTCCTTATGGCGTTGCATCGGCTTAAGGAGCTTGTGGATTCTTTGGTTGGCGAGGTTACGAGCCCAGAGCGGAATATGGTGCCGTATCCGAAGGAGACGCCTTGTGCTGTTATTGAACGGGCGAGTTGTCCGGATCAAAGGGTCATCAGGACGACGCTGGAGTTTGTGGTGGCTGCTGTGGAGGATGAGGGGAGTAGGCCGCCTGGGTTGCTTGTTGTGGGGTGGGCTTGTGAGGTGCTTGAGAAGAGTAGTTCGAAGTGGACGGTTGAGGAGGGGTTCAAGGGTTTGGATGGGCTGGATGGGTTGGAGGGGTTGGGGGGGCTGGGTGGGCTGGGGATCGAGGGGGTGGATGGGATCGATGTTGCAGCGGGGGAGAAGCTGGCAGAGGGCTTCGCAATAGAGGATGGGCCCAGACCGGATGGCTTGGCTCCCATCGCTGGTGCCGTTGAGGTTGGGGCTTGACACCCTGGTCTATCGTCAGGTCTTTAGGATAGATATGGTACATCTGCTCTACCACCAGGCTCTCTCTCTCTCCCTCTCCATGCGCTACGAGTCATGTCGTCTCCATCGTGGAGTGCTTGATGCAACATCGGATGCTGGTGCCGGAGTCGCGCGGGGATGCTTGGCGTCAACTAAACCAACCTCATGTTGTTGTGAGACGATCTTGCTGCTAAACCTAGTGTATCATGCGCATGGGTGGAGTCAGCACATCGTAGGCAGGTAGTATCATCAAGGTAGAAGATGTTCGGTTTCCTTTCTGGTCTACTTTACTACCTCTCTCTCCCCCTTCTGCCAGACGACTGGCCCACCATGCCTTCCCTCAAATCCCTCCTCGCCACCCTCCTGCCCCTCTCCACTACGACCTTAGCAACAACCGCGGACCTCTCATCATGTCCAGGTTACAGCGCCAGCAACATCCTCACCACCGCCTCCGGCCTCACAGCATCCCTCTCCCTCGCAGCCGCACCCTGCAACGTCTACGGCACCGACCTCAAAGACCTGACACTGACAGTCGAATACCAAACCCCCACCCGTCTCCACGTCCTGATCCAAGATGTCGCGCAGCAAGTCTTCCAGGTCCCTGAATCCGTGCTGCCGCGGCCTGCCAACAATGGCTCTTCCACCGAGGACTCTGAGCTGGAATTCAAGTACGAGGAAACCCCATTCAGTTTCTCTGTCCTCCGCAAAGCGAGCGGGGAGCTGTTATTCGATTCCTCGGCCGCTCCACTGGTATTTGAGGACCAGTACGTGCGTCTCCGCACCGCCCTGCCGGAGCACCCGAGTCTCTATGGCTTGGGCGAGCACACAGATCCTTTTATGCTAAACACAACAAACTATACCCGCACCCTCTGGAACCGCGACGCGGGCGACACGCCCCCGGGGACGAATTTATATGGCGCTCACCCCGTGTACTACGACCACCGCGGTTCGAACGGCACGCACGGGGTTTTCCTGCTCAATAGTAACGGTATGGATGTGAAGATCGATCGGAGTGAGGAGGATGGGCAGTGGTTGGAGTATAATACTCTAGGAGGAGTTTTGGATTTTTACTTTTTGGCTGGGCCGGGGCCGGTGGAGGTTGCGCAGCAGTATGCGGAGGTGGTGGGACGGGCGGCGATGTTTCCGTATTGGGGGTTGGGGTTTCATCAGTGTCGGTATGGGATGCAGGTGAGTTGCAGAGCTGATCTGGGGGAGGGGAACGGTATGCTGATAGGATGGCAGGATATTTATGAGGTTGCTGGGGTGGTGTACAATGTGAGTACAGCTGGGATCAATCCTTGTGCTGGATTCGCTCAAAGTACACCCATACTGACCCGCAGTACCAGTACTCCGTCGCAAACATCCCTCTGGAAACAATGTGGACAGACATCGACTACATGTATCTCCGCCGCGTCTTCACACTCGACCCTGTGCGCTTCCCACTCGACAAAGTCCGATCACTCGTGAACTACCTTCACGAGCGCCAGCAGTACTACATCGTCATGGTCGACCCTGCAGTGGCGTATCAGACGAAAGACTATGCTCCTTTCATGAACGGAGTAGCCGCGGATGCTTTCCTGAAGGAGGCCAACGGCTCGATATACAAGGGTGTGGTTTGGCCGGGCGTTGCTGAGTTTCCTGACTGGTTTGCGCCTGGTACTCAGAATTATTGGAACAGTATGTTCACTGGCCCTGCAGTTGTGATGGGCGATGTGCTGATGTAGTGTAGGCGAGTTCGAGTCTTTCTTCGATCCTGAGACGGGAGTCGATATTGATGCGCTGTGGATTGGTGGGTACCGGACGACACGGACATTGAGGGAAAGCTTGGCTAATCGACAAGCTAGATATGAACGAGGCCAGTAACTTCTGCGACTGGCCGTGTACGGATCCATTTGCAGAAGCTGTCGCACTGGTATGTCGAAACTCTAGAGGTCGGCATGCATTTGTCGAGCTCTTCACTGACAGATTTCCCCAAATAGGGCAATCCACCAAGGCCACCGCCGATCCGCATTGGTAATCCCATTGACCTGTAAGCCTTGCTCTTCGCAAGTCCGAGTTCAGCTGAGTACTAATGTTGCACTACGACCTAGACCAGGGTTCCCATCAGATCTCCAGCCAGAGTGCCACACCCAATTAGAGTTCTCCGTACATGCGAAGACATTCGAAGGCGAGAACATACTAGTGTACGGCAATGCCGTGACGCTGGGAAAAACCGACATTTGGAACGCTCCTGTCCTGAGTGCAGATAACTATCCAACGTGGACAGGCACCATCGATATGCCAGCCAACAAGAAAGTGTCGTATCAGTACATTAGGTTGGAACCAGATGGAAGCTACGTATACGAGGTCAAGAACCGGACCATCACTACTGGTGGTTGCGGTTCTTCTCAGTCGGTCAAAGACAATATCACGACCAAGTCTCCACCCCACGATACTTCGACCAGGAAGCGGGATCTTCGTGCCCCGGAAACACTCCAGTTGCAGAGTCGACAACCAAGCGAAACAGCGAACATGGCCGGACTTCCAGATCGAGACCTCATCAACCCACCATACCAGATCCAGAATGCAGCTGGGTCCCTGAGCAACAAAACCATCGATACTGACATTGTGCATTCCAATGGACTGGTCGAGTACGATACTCACAACTTGTACGGGGCCATGATGAGCGAAGCCTCTCGCCAGGCCATGCTTAGTCGCCACCCAACCTTACGTCCACTCATCATCACTCGATCTACCTTCGCAGGCTCGGGACGCCAAGTCGGCCACTGGCTGGGCGATAATTCTGCCGATTGGGACCACTACCGCTTCTCCATCTCGGGCTTGCTCCAATTCGCCTCCCTCTTCCAATTCTCTATGGTTGGCTCAGATGTCTGCGGCTTTCTCGGAGTAACCAACGAGCACCTTTGCGCTCGGTGGGCCACGCTTGGAGCCTTCTCTCCCTTCTATCGTAACCATGAGGTCGAAGGCTCACCACCTCACGAGTTCTACCGCTGGCCATTGGTGGCGGAGGCGGCCAGACATGCTATCGAGATTCGGTACAAGCTCCTCGACTATATCTACACTGCGATGTACGACCAGAGCATTACGGGAATACCTCTCGTCCAACCCATGTTCTTCCACTATCCGGAAGACTCAGAGTGCAACGCACTTGAGTATCAGTACTTCTGGGGCCCTGGTCTGATGGTTGCGCCAGTCACTGGCGATAACAGCACCATGGTGCAGATCTACCTTCCGGACGATATCTTCTACGACTACTACACGCACGAAACTGTGCAAGGCAATGGCAGCATGATCACGAAGCAAGAAGTAGCTTACACATCTATCCCACTATACTATAAGGGAGGCAATATCTTCGCCCAGCGAGCAAGCTCCGCGAACACTACTACGGAACTGCGAAAGCAGAACTTCGATATCATCATTGCTCCTGGTATCGATGGTACTGCCTCTGGATCTCTCTATCTGGACGATGGTGTCTCTATCGAGCAGGCTTCAACGAGCTACATCAACTTCAGCTCCAGCAAGAACGGCAAATTCGAGATGACAGGATCTTTCGGCTATCAAGCAGATGTGAACATTGAGTCCGTTGTTGTCTTGGGTTCGTCCTCGTCATCACCTGCTGCAGCGTATGGGCAAGCTGCGTCCACGAAGCATGAAAAGGTCATACCACTGACAAGGCCGTTCTCTATGGATATCTAGACGTTAGAATACTGTAGCTGACTATTCATGTGCATTGCTCACATCGCTACGAAACCCTCCCCGATCTCTCCACCAGTTGCTCGGGCCAGATTACGCTTCGGTGCTCGCCCTCGATACTGCACTAGAAGCATTTTCCTTCGGTGCTGACCGCTTAACAGTATGCTCCGGGACCTCGGTGCCATCAAACAGCAGCGTGATCTCTTCCAGAGAGAGACCCTTGGTCTGTTGGGTCGAGATTAGCTAAGTTCTGATTGTTGGGCTCAGAAGACTTACCTCAGGATATGCAAGATACACAATGGTGAAATGGCTGACCAACATACAGCACCAAACGATGTAATACCTCCACCCTATCGCGTCTAAAGCGACTGGATTGACAAAGCCACTGAAGACGTTGGCGGCGGAATCGGAGAACTGCTTGATGACATATGCTTTGTCTCGCAATTCGAACGAGGCAATTTCGCTGAAGTATGAGTCTTGCGTCGTCCCGACCTGCGCCAGGCATTAGCGTGACCGTGAAGTCGTCTACCAGATTTGACCAGTATTGTGCTCACCATCTTGTAGAACGCCCCAAACAAGAAGATCATAGCGACAGACGGACGGCTAAGTCCAGTATTGGTGAAATCTTGAGCCTCGTTGACACCAGCGAGAACCGTCATGGTAAGAAAACAGCAGAACATGCCTCCGAGACCTGTCAGAAACAGTTTTCGCCTGCCCCAGAAGTCGATCGTGCATGCCCAGAGAACGGCAAAGCACCAAGAGCTGATGGTGAGACTGCCGTTGATTATAAGCTGCGTGGTCGAGTTGGTGATGCCGAAAGACTCGAGGAGGAGTTTCAGGTAATATGAGATGATGGCGTTCTATAATCTGTCAGTGACAAGCGTCGAGAGTTGTCGCGGCGGTCCACTCACTCCGCTCCATTGAGTCTAAACTAATGTGTCAGCAGATATTCAGACTCCCGGGAGCATGAGAAGGCTTACGATAAAACCAAGTGAGCCAACAATGACGAAGCGATGGCGATTTGCAGGTCCACGGAGCCAGGCCGACCAAGAGCTCTTACGCTTGTCGGTGTTCAAGACATGAGTAATCTCGGCCATCTCGGGCTCTACAACGCTGGAAGACTTGTCTCCGTCTCCGTGATACCTGTTGTGGTCACAATGGTTAGCATATGCCCCTCAATTGAACGAGTGAGAACATACTTGACCAAGATGTTTCGTGCTTCGTCCTCTCGACCATTGGCAACTAATCTACAACGAACGATCGTCAGCACTCAGTCATGAAGCAATATATGTCATGTACCACATACCATCTTGGCGATTCAGGCACGAAGAGCATCATCACTATCTGGAAGATCGAAGTCACAGCCTGCAAAGCCACTGGAGTTCTCCACGAGAAGGATGAGGACTGCAGCCTGCTTGTCCCGAAAGTGATCCCGGCCGCAAGGATCTGACCGACGCTGCCAGTGCTGTTCATCAAAGCCGTATATGTCGCTCGTTGCGTCTGGCACCCACATCGTTAGCTACCTCAGCCATCAAGACATGCTTCAGGTAGTAGCTACCGGATACGCAAGCTCACTGATAAGTACTGGACATGTGCATATCTGTAGCTGGTTACCTGCTCCAAGTATGGCACGTCCAACAATGAACATCGACACGCTTTGAGCGGAGGCTTGGATGGCGATGCCTTCCAGCATAATGGCAGAGCCACATATCATGGGATATCGACGACCGAGTCTCGTCTGCAGGGGCGACACAAACGGCAAGGAGACGAGTGCTCCCAAACGATTCGCTGTCGAGATCTAGCGAGCGATCATTAGTAGCTGCATGAGCTTGAGAGTTGACTTTGTCTAGGTGAATACTGACGAGACCAAGCCAGGCAGACTCCGGGTTCCCCAAGTCCTTTTGCTAGGTATCGAGTAATTGGAGGCCATTGAGACTGCGAAGCATCAGTTGCCATATGCTGTACTGCAGCCGTTGATTCGTACAGTGAGTTATCATAGCCGTTGGTGACCTGGGATCTTGTGAGGGTTGATCAAACTGCATGTCAAGGTAAGGAAGAACGTACACCAGCACAAAGTGCACCAAGGAGTAACAGATTCAACGTCAGAAGACGGGGACTAAAGATCCATAATCGACGCTGTGGAACGATGTCCTTGAGATTTACACCACCGATACCGGTCGATTTGCGAAAGTTGGTTCTTGTTCTGTAGCGTTTTGGCTGGCTGTTATCACCAGATACTCGGGTGCTTGAGCCGGCTTCTTATATGCTGCCAGTGCATCGTCTTGAGTCGTTATACCGTTCACACTCCTTCGTCCGATCAGGTTGGCAATTTTTCGACCTGGCCAATTTTAGCGAATGCCATTTGTCCTCCAATGCATACAACTGCAGCACCATCCCTGCTGCCACGCCCGTCTGACCGCTTATGACCTACGGGTGCTTCCAGCTGTTAGGTGATGGGTGTAGTCAGCCAGGCATGACTGCATTCAAATACCGCCAACTTGTCTGTCGGTCCAGTGACGCTTTCACCTCCATTCATTCCCTGTAATAGTGAAGATGCTGTCTTCAACTTCAGCCCCACTTCACCACCACCAACATCGATACACCGTCGAAAACGCCCGGTCTCGCTCGGCGGCTTTCTAGCCGAGACGGCACATGCCGTTTTGCCGTGAATACTTGCTTTTACAAGATCCAACCTGGCGCAGAGTAGCTCACATTCGCGTAGTGTTGCATACATTTCTACTACGCGGTCACCAACAATGACCTTAGATGTAGAATCGTGATTACTCCAAGAAAAAAAATCGCCCGGAACTCGCCCACTCGTTCAAATGCCTGCAGCACAGCGGTCAAGGAATTCGGGCCAACGTAGGTTGGAGCTGGTCTCCGGCTTTCCCGCCGTTGGGTGAACTGTGGCATGATGTATGGCCATCCTTATTGGCATGCAGCATTCTCATGCTGAGCCAGCTTGGAAAGCACGCAACGCAGCCACCCGTACTGCCTCGCTAACGTCATTCCTCTCCGAGATGTCCTTAAACTTCTGCATCCAGAACTCCCATCTCGCTTGATTGAAAGCGTGCTGGCCAGTCCATAGCTCACCTTTACTCCAAGGTAACTTCTTCGTGCCGCCATCATAATCGTAGTCTGCGTACGGAACGTCGTTGCTCTTGAGCGCTTTTCCAGCATAGATGACCCAATAAGCGGCTGTGGGGAGGACATCCTCAAGGCGACTTGGTGAAAGCGGCTGTTCGAGAGCCTCGATCATTGCATACAATCCTCGAAGGTCCAGATGAATCAGATCTGGCGTCGCAGTGTGCAACTGTGCCACGAATGCGTTGATGCTCGCCCAAGCGTCAGCTGTCAAGTGTCGTCCAGGCGCTTGTCTCCATGGTGAGTATTCCCAATCTGCACGAGGGATGTTAGGGCGATCCTCGTTCCGTGGGTGGAGAGGAGCATCCGCCTCGAAACTTGAGAGAACATTTTTCAACTTGCTCAGATCCTGATTCATATCGCTGTCAAGAGCACCTGGATCGTTTACTTCGAATCCTTGTACTACAGTTGCCGGGAGAGGCACACATCGGAGTGATAGGACCAGCTTGACGAGGTGGTCTTGCGACGGGGCAGCTGCATCGAGTTGTGTGATGATGGTGAAGAGGATCCCAAACATTACCCGCGATTCGTTTCTGTATTGCTCGACAGACGGGTCTGGAGTGCTTATGGAAGTTAGCGCGTTAATGGTAGAGTCTGCGAAGTGTTGCACACTCGTCGGGTCTGCAGATGCGCTGTTGATGAAGCACACTAGCATCTCGAACACAATGTGATTGCGTGGCTCGACACTGATCCAGTCGGGCTCGTGAAAGTGCATTTTGCTGCGATAGGAACACAACTCGAGTGTGTTGTGCTGAACGTCTTCGGCGTTGACCTGCCGCCAAAAGTATAGAGAAATGATGGGGTACACCTACATTGCTGCGCAGTCGAGTGTTATAGTAGACGTCGCTGCACACCGAGTCTCCGAACTCAGCACCGCGCGTAGCAAGACTCATACGCGCGGTTCGATCACGTGAGCCAGGCTCCAGTTGGAGGGATTCTGGAGGAGAGCATTTCCAACCGCTTTCATAGGCTTGTTCAGCTCTTGACGCCGCATCTGCGCCAAGGATCTGTGCCAATGAACCTCAGATATACTTACGACGGCTCACCATAGGATATTAGAATACCGTTTTGGCAATGCAGCCAGCATCGTACTTCTCGTTGGGTCGCCGTGCGTTGATGCCACACTAGATCATCAGGATATCCGCAAGGGTTTCACAACCGTCCGGCGGAAGGTGATCGGGTACCATCTGTTCTCCTGTTATGGTCGGCCCGTTTCAGTCGAGTTTGATCACTTGTTAACTCGATAGTCGCAGCATGGCCGGTGAGTACGACGTCTGCACCTCGCTTTCGAGACTTCGCAATTGGTCCCTTGATGCCTGGCTGCCGTGGACAAATAACCGACGATGAGCGGTCTCCGAGATTTTCTCGCAGCCATACCAACGGTACCAGGACGGTAACAGTGGCCAGTTCCGTATGGTCCCTCGAGGCCATTCAGGACTAGGTACGGTGTGCAGGATGCAGTTGCCGACCAGGCAGACGGCGTTTCTCGTCGGTGTCTCCATTCTCATACCTAATCTATGATAATAGTCCAACACCTCCGGTGACCAGACACGATGTAGTGCATCAGCTCCAGAGCTGAAGGGAAGGGCGAGAAGGAAGGAGGATGATGATGATGAAGACGAGATGAGAAACAAATGATGAGAAAGAATGATAAGCTTTGTTATGTTTCAGGGGTCTTGGCGGCGATCCGGTCTTCGCGCTCACTTGGCCGCCGGCTTGCCGAAACTGATGAACATCGAACATCAGGTATCGAACGAGCCGAAAGGACGTTGTTCTCATCTAACGACAATCTGTGGACGACTTGGTCATGGCGCGTGAAGGCCATGTTGCCAGTCCTCTCAGCCCAACTGGAGTACACGTAGGAGGTTATTACTCGATCACGTCCCGGACAGCGATGCTGGCTCTAAGGATTGCTCCGCTGGGTCAGAGATGCCGGGACAGCCAGGCCACGGTCTTGCGGTGCCCCCGGGATATTCCACGCCTGCACTCGTAGCAACGAGTGGACCTTCGTGCTGTTTGTCAGCGAGAGGATGCGACACTAGCTCCTCTCGAAAACCCGCCAGGCGACGTCGCCGGGCAGCGGATGGACGTTCTCCTCCGCAGGCACGAGTTAGATCAGTGCTAGGACGTACTTCCGTGGCCGTCCCAGGGTCTGGAAGCAACTCTAAGCGAAGTGCGCAATACTGATCATTCGAGAACGATCTCGATAGCGTTTCAAGACCAGCTCTGTCATCGGTTGGAAGTCTCAAGGTCGTCTTTGTGCCACCCGTGGTTGTTCGTCATTGAAGTCACCTCTGATATGCTCAATAAGGTTATGTACTGCCAATGGTGTACGAGCTTTCCAAGACCGGGCTCGTCTCCAGCAGTTCTCTACCACCGATGACTATGGTCAGTTAGGAGTCCTTTTCACACAGCCAAAGTATCTCGAGCCGTCTCAACAAGGACCATGATCAACAATCGATGAAGACAGACGTGACGGGCCCATTCTGGCAAGTATCTGAAGTCCAAGTGCGCAGTAGCCACTGGCTGCCTAACGAACACGACCGTCAAGACGACCGTCGACTCGACTTCTACGGTGGGCAAGAGTCCACTGGCAGACGAGACGAAGATCGGCGAGATCTCTCTATCTCGACAAAATTGAAGATCACACCGGCGTGGCACACATACATTCGTAGATGGTTCATTATTTCGGCACATCGACATCGTCTACTGAGGATGATACCCATAGCCAAACTCATTCATACCATAAAACGAGAAATCAGCCCCATTGGATGTGATGACTCTGTCCATGTCCACGAAGTCGTGGCCAAATGCCAGCATATCGCCCGTCATCCCGTAGTTGTTCTGTGCACCCGGCGTGTCGTATGTGCCGGGTCTGAAATGCACTCCTGCGTATTCTGCGCCGCTCATCTGAGGCTGTGCCGATGGAGGCCTCGCCACAACTGGACTTGTTGACATCGCAGTCTCAGAACGATTTCGTGGAAAGTGCATTGGTGTGACCGCTTCTTCTCGCTCTGACCATGTCACTCTCGAGGCTCCTCCTGTTTGAGACGCCGGTGTGCTGCCCGTCAGTATGCCTTGACCAGCAGCATAATGTGCGGATCGAGTTTGTGGGCTCAAAATGACATCCGCACCAGAGTACGACATGATCTCGTTCGCAAATTGTGGTTCCTCCTGGCACTTCGCATGGTATTCTCGGAGTTGTAAAGCATACCTTCCAGCCAAGTCAAGCTCTGCCGAAGCAGAAACGGTGTCGGCAGAGTGCACTTCCTGCCGTGCTTCGTGACCTCTCCATCGTCGCGACATCTCTTCAAGGTTCTGTACCAAAGTAAAGGACTCGGCAGATAATGGGCTGTTGTAGTAGTACGAGTGTGCTAAGCAGTCCTCTGTGGTTAGCTGTAGTCGGACTTGTGACTTAATGACTTACTCAGAAGCACTTTCGCAGCTATACAGGAGCAGTACACAAACTCGGCGTTGACCATCATTTCTTTAGTGAAGCGAAGATATTTCGAAATGATACCTGATGTCTGTATTGCCGCCTGCACGCAGGTGTCTGCACTGCAGAAGTTGGGCAGCTTGATAGACTTTAGGCCGGGTGGTGGGTAGCCAATGGGCTGATGTACTAACACAGAAGGTATGGTAATCAGTGCCGGCTTCAACGGTGATGGAGCATGTCGGCAAGCTTACGGAGTATGAGGCTTGTGTTGTGAATCACATGTGCAAGAGTCAGCGCCTACGATTGAGAGATCGAAGAGTTAGCGATGTAACTGATATCGACCCGGTTGCGCTCCTTCTCATGCTCACTGGGTCCATGCGAACAGTCGCGTCTTTGGAGACATTCGACTGCTTCCACCGATCTGATAGAAACCGTTTCCATTGAACGAGCCTCGGATCTAACTCTTTGAACCGAGTGAGCCAGTCGTCGATCTGAGCCCTGTCGCCAGAGTCGACATTTTGCTGCAGAAAGAACGAGGACACCTGGCTGAGGCCTTCCGTAGCCTCGATTCGATAACTGCACAATGAGAGAGAGTCAGCAATTCTGGCTGGGTTGAAAAGTAGAAGTGGGAGCTTACGCAAGAGCGCCAATCTGCGAGATATCGATGGTCCCAGCTTCCGGACTCTCACCGGGATGGGCGGGATCATTTGGCGACACCTTGAAACCTGCCAAGGACGTGATGGGTCGCCCAATCCGGGCTTGTGACTTCTCCCATAGGCCAAAGTAGGGCGTTCTGCTTTCCTCGTCCCTGCGCCAGATACCACCGTTGCACGGAAGCTGTCGCGAGACGTTGTCCGAAGTGAATCCTGTGGAGAAACCACAGGAAACCGAGAAGAATCTGTCAAGGATGAATGAGTTCCAGAACACCCTTTTCCGCTCTTCGGTCTCTGCAGGGCTCGTTGGCTCGTGCAGGAGTACGAGCGGGGGCAGCAGGGGCTTCGGGCGGCGCTCATTCGGCTCAACCGTCAAGCCTAGATAGTCCACAGTGCGGACTAGCGACGCAATGAGGGAGAACACTTGCTGCCACTGGCCAGAACCTACGCGCTCATAACAGAGCATGATCAGGGCCTGACAATTCCCAATCGATAGACTCTCCATCGCAGTCAAGGCTACCATCGCTGTGGAGTGCTGGACATAACGTTCAATCTCTTCAGGCGCTAGAAGAAGTGTCTCGTGATCAAGGTGCCTCAACGTGGTTGATACCATGGCATGTAGAAGAACTTCAAGTTCGGAGCGTCACTACTATCGTTCAAGCGTGCTCGAAACCGGCGTTCGTGCAACTTTGGTATCCAGTGGTGACATGTAGCGAAATATTTGGTCATCACTGCCTCAATCACATTCTGCGAAGGAAGTTCTGCGGGCACAGTCTTGTCGTAAGGTTGATCTCCTGGTACGTCCAGACGGCGTGTCTTGGCTGGCCGGCTTTGAGCACCGTGGCTGTCGCTTCGCTGCTGTTGAGCGCGCTCAGCACGATGGTGTGTCGAATCATCAGCATACAAGATATGCTCGTCCAGTCTTTGTTCCAAGATTCCGCCTAGTAGCACACGAACCGAGCCGTCGTGTTATGCTCTCAACGGCACCACTCTTCAACCCAGGCTTTTGTCGCTTCTGATCGTATACACACTCCGCCGCTGCTCATCAATCAGCAGAAGTACTGTTGGCATGTATCGATCGGGGACGAGGACTGACCCTCCGCCGGCATGAAAGGCAAGCAGGCAGTTCGGACTCCGCATTTCCACTAGATGATTCTGTTGGTGGCGCCGAGAAACCGAACGACTGTGCCGGCCGCTGCTGGTACATCCGTCCGTTCTGTCTCACAGCTTGAATCGCGTATGTAAGCGACTTTAAAGTTCACCTGCAGACCAGCTGGTATGCAGAGCTGAAGTTGGACGTCGGACTGGACAGCCCGATGCCCGGGTCACCGTGCACGCCACGTGCTCCACGAATGGGGCCAAGTTATCAGCCGAAAGTCTCCCGACTCAGATAAAACCTTCCATCCGCTGCAAAGTAATCATCGCCCAGACATCACCAGCACAAACGGACGTCGGGACAGGTCGAGGCGTAGAGACTCACGACAGTATGTCTCCTGTTGTCCTTCACCAGGGCACGCTTGACGAAATCAAAAATGGCATCGAGCAAGGCGTCGATGCAAGATTACGTCTTCTCACGGCAGCAGACGAATGGCTTGCTGTGTCATCCTCAGGAGTGTGGACCGTCACCCAGAAATCAACGTGTGCACCATCGGCCAACATACACGACTACTACTCGAAGGCTCCGTATTGGTTCCCAGCAGAGACAGCGGATGGACTACCGTACATCCGCCGCGATGGGCAGATAAGCCCAGAAGCACTAACGCTCGACAAGGTGAACAAAGCGAAAGTCTTCCAATCATGCCATATCTTGTACGTGGCGGAGATGTGGACCGACTACAGGCTGTCACTGGTCCCTACGAGGCATACAGCTAATGTGCCGATTAGAAGTCTAGCACGAAACGATGATGGCACGACGACCTGAACCGAATGACAGCTCGATGTGGACTACACTGATTGAGCAGAGACAGGTCTCGTTGGGTTATCAGACAGCATTCAAAGGGTTTAAAGCATCAAGTCAGGCGGGCACACGTGCAACATGTCTTTGCAGGGTACATCTAGACCTTTGACCGCTCGCTTCAAATGCTTTCCTACGACATCCGCAAGGTACCGTAGCAAACTGGTCCCACGCTCTGTGTCAGCGGCCAGGATAGCACATTCGCAGACGTTCAACATCGCAAGAGATTGCCTACATCTCGGAATTTTCCAGCACAGATCGTGTTACTAACGCTGGTATATCGTGTGCGATTGACTGTCGGTCCCACGACGCAAATACGCATCGTCTAGACTCCTAGCTACATCAATAAGTATGTGCAGCCAAGACCTTTGGTGGATAGAGCAGCAACCGCTGTTCTTCGGAACGCAAATATGCCGCCCATGTCGCGGTTCTCTCGGGCCATCTATGCGTGGTATAAGGAGTCGCCCCATGGCCGATACGAGTCGCCTCCCAGATCACGAAGGTGGTCCTCACTCAACCCACGCTACCCATAACTACCGCTTGAAATGCCTCATTCTATGCATGCAGGGCAAGACTTCGACAGCTTTGTAACCATGTCTCAACTCTTCTCTTCACCACTGGCCATCGCAGACCAAGACATGGTCAACTTCAATCACATGCAAGCGAAAGCTGGATCGTGCTTCACAACACCTTTGCCTACTCCTGGCTGCAAGTCTGAACAGATACATTCTTTCCTCAGCACACCTTGGGAGATGGCACCACCACTATCCGAAATCCCAAGCCTGATGAGCAGGAGTGCCTCGGACAGCTCGTCGCCATCAAGCTCAACCAGCTTACACGAAGGCTTCATTGGCGTCCAACAGGAACAACATCAGAAGCGTCGGGCTCAGAACAGAGCAGCGTACGTAAGTCTAATCTGATGTTCGTATTGAGTGCTGACGGTCGTACCTGGATTAGTCAACGTGCATACCGCGACCGGAAAATGAGACACACGGCCGACCTGGAGATCGGCATTCGAGACATTGAAGACAACATCAGGCGGCTCCAGAGTGAAAACACAGAGCTGATTCGGCAGCTGTCCGACATCAAAGCGGAAAACGAGAAGTGGAAGCAGAGCCAATATCAGACATGTACTGCTGCCCGCGATGAATTCAGTCGTCGACACAAGGCCGTCTCGACGGCAACGAAAGCTGAGAATTCAGTAAATCATCCAAACAAGTCCGAAAACGATACGGACCGAGATCAAGACGCCGCTTCTGACGATGTCTTCGATGCTGTTTGGAACCTGATTGAGCTGGATCCAGCCTTGGTCAAAGGCAACGCGAAGGCCGAAGCGTTTCTCAAGCGTCTAAGAGATCTGGTAGAAAGTGGATCGCAGCAGGAGTCGAAGTCGTCACGCTCGGACTCAGCGGTAGACATCGATGGAGCGCATAATGCCCAGGCAGGGAAGCGTCCAGGTTGATCTGATGATGTTGGCGAAGCTGGGTGCTTCACGTGAAACTTGGACGAATTGCGAGGTACTCTTGCGTCGTCAGCGTTTGGTACTGGATGGCAGGAGCTTAGACGGCTATACCACTATATGACGGGGTGTGCTCGGTTGTGAGTGCTGCCACCTGAATAGAAAGGTTAGCGAGTGTCTCCGACATGGGGGCGAGTGCTGGAAGGTCTCAGAGCGCTGCACAGTGCTCGACACTGTATTGGAGAACTCCTTCACTACTCGGGTTGGACGTACTGCGGATAGCCTCAGCGCTTGGAGGGTGCCGTTACATTTCTATCGGCTCGAATTCACTCCTTTCCATAATCAGCCAACCGATCGACCCAAGGCTGCATCGTGCGATCATTGTTCCACCCCAGTAATCCTCTCATCACTTCTCTGAGCTTGTCCGTACACGTCCTCACGTCCTCAAACTTCCGTGTCGACCTCCAAGCGCAGAACAAATCCGGGCGTACCAGCACAGCGCCGTCTTCCTCAACACCACGCTTTTGCGCCCACTCGAAGTACACATCCTCCCAATCTGCCATGGGTCCGATACTGACGGCTTTGATAGGCAGACGCAGCTCGGAGCCGACTTTGGCCGCCCCTGCTTTCCATTTCTGTGCGCCACTAACGCCGGTGAGCAGAACGAAGTTACCTTTGCCACAAATATCTTGAGTGGAGACTAGCTTCCCTGGTGTATGTGTCCCGAGCCAGACGTGCGGAAGGCGACGGCCGGGATAGGTGGTTGGGACATAGTTTAAAACTCGATCCTCTATTTCGGCGCCGACGGGTCCCCAAGGTTCGGCTTCGTCCCTGTCGAAGATCGCAGAGCCGAAGTACTTTTGGCCCATCTCTATGCCGAGAGCATGAACTTCGTGCTGCATATCTTCCATTGCATGCTGTAACTCGGCACGTTTGGCAACTCCTTCAGCTGACTCAGAAGACAAGAGGTTGATGCCCGCCAGACGTTCTTCGAGCGTGTGTCCTGAACCTTTGACGCCGAGGATCTGTAAGATGGCCATGTGTATGCGGAGGTGGTAATTGGCAACGCGAACGACTTCGGCACCGACGGGCTGCCGCTCTGCACTGTACGTTTCGAGTAGAGAAGAATGGGCGATGCCTTTGTGCACCAAGTCAACTTTCCATGCGAGGTTGAAAGCATCTCCAACAGAGGTATTGGAACCTAGGCCATTGACGGGCGGGTGGCGGTGGACAGCATCACCAAGACAGAAGACATTGTCGCGAGAGTACTGCTCAGCCTACAGAAGAGATGTTAGCCATCCAACCACTATGTAAGGTCTCGAGTGCTTACATTCGCCTCATTGACACGCCACTTCGAAATGTTCAAGATTTCCACCTCAGCATTTGTATCACCGGCCATTTCGCGCATTACTTCTTTATATTGCTCCGGGGTCCACTCTTTCTTTGCCTTCGCAGAGTCTTTGGGAAAAGCACCCATCATCCATTGATTCCATGGCTTCACCATGCGGAGGATCACCATCCAGTCATCGTCCGACTTCAGCCGTACGTTCCAGTGCAGGTTTCCGGCTCGATACTGCATAAGGTGCGACAAGTCACATTCGACCAGGATGTTCCACGCCGTGATACCTCCCGGTTTGGTATTCATGGGCAGGGCGAGCGTCTCGTTCACCAGGCTTCTCCCGCCATCGGCGCCGAAGAGGAACTTGGAAACGATGCGGTACTCTGTGCCTGTGATCGTGTCTCGAAGGATAGATGTAATATTTCCTGTTCGAGTATCCCTTGTGAAGGAGAGAAGCTTCGTGTCGAATCTCAGCTTCCAGCCATGTGTAGTGGCATAAGTGACCAACAAAGGCTCCAGTTCGCTCTGCGGAAGATCCAGGAGGCCAGGATTCGCGCTTGCAACAGCATAATCTCCTAGTCGCTTTGGAGCAGTGCCCCAAGATGATATACGGGCGTACTCTTCGCCTGCCATCGACTCACACCACCGTAGATGATGGATCTGTTCATCCTGTCTGCCAATGGCATAGCAAGCCTCATCCAGTCCAATATCCCGTAGAGCATCTAACGTCGAGAGGTTCGTCAGATGGGCGCGAGGGTCCTCAGCCGTACTTGAGGCAGCGCTGATGGTAAATCCCTTGAGTTTGTAGCGTGAGAGGAAGCAAGAGAGCGAAGCGCCTGCTGGTCCCGCCCCAACGATGAGGAAATCGGTGTCGATGGTTGTGACATCGTTGCTGGTTATGTTGGACATCGTAGGGGTGCTGAACCGTTTGTGTGCACTCTGAGACATCCGAGGACCCAACAAAGCCTAGATATAGAACTGACCTCTCAGCCGCTTCTATATCAGACAGCTCGCCAAAATCTCGTGTGACTCACTATGGAGGTACGTCTGAAGTTTGTTACAATCACTTTAGAGGGGCGTCTGGTTTGGGAGGTAGCACAGGAGCTGATTGACAGCTCGCCAATATACTGTGGCTATGTTGCTAGCCGTTGAACCTACAAAGATCTTGGAATAGCTCCCATTACAACTTCATCGTACAGGAAGTCGACCCACAGCGAGATCTCGTTTCGAATCTTCATTCTTCGAATTGTTGTCCGGATCGTCGAAGGACTTCGCTTTTAGACATCTTTCATCTTCGTCGGCAGTCCGCAATTCGCCGCTCCTACCTTTCGCATGCTGGATAGCTCTCCCACAATGGCAGTCCAGGCGGGGGGAGTGCCTCAAACAGGATGTCAGTTCTGCGAAAGGGAGACATAGGAGCATAAGATGAGGGAAGGAAGAATTAAATCCAATGGAAGTAAGATGAAAGAGTTCTTTCGGCGTCACGCATGTCCGTTCCGGTGACGCGTCAAGGGCGCGTCCTCCAATCGCAAAGCTTTCACTTCAGTTGCAATATGACAATAGACATTAAAGTCGACAGCACCCCCCTGAGTCTGTCAACTCAGAAAAGCGGTTGTTGTGAACTCCTTGCTTCATAACATGGCCCGAGTCGACCCTCAAGGATAAAGGCTATAATGAGTCTTAAGCACTTCCTGATATTCTAACACGTCGCAGCTCTTTGGACGAAGCAAAGTTCTCCGATGTCACCATCAAGTGTGGTCCCGTGGAGCGCAAATGCCACAGAGTCATCCTTTCGCGCGTGTCTCCATACTTTGCAAAACTTATGACCCTGAGAGCGGGTTCAATGAGAGCCATGCAGAAGTCATTGAACTTCACGACGACCAGCCTGAAGCCGTGGACGCGGTCCTGAAGTACATCTACACCTTCGAGTACGACAACATCGTAAGAACGGGTAAGGACAAAACCAGGCCACAATTTCATCTCCGCGTCTACAGGGTCGCGCACAAATATCAGATACCGAAGCTACAGCACAAGGCGTGTACTGGGTTGGACAGAGCATGCCGCAAGATCACACTGCAAACTTCAGGATCTAAGAATGGCAGCAGTTCGGAGGAGTTGTTCGAGCTCATCAAATTGATTACGGAGCATAAGCAATACGACCATTCCTTCAACACCACCAGTATCTACTTGGTTCAGAGGTACCTGTCGCCGCTAATGAGATTGAAGACATTCAACGAGTAGCTGTGGCAAGGCAACGACCAGGAAGGTGAGTGTGTCTTCAAGGCTATTGATGCTGGAAACAAGGCGACGGTACGTGGTACCCACGTCTGTTTAATTTGCGACACTGCGAAAGTGGGTAGCAGCCACCATCATTGCAGACAAGATCGACCGAAAACAACAAAATCCAGCTGTCCGAAGTTACAGCTCACCGTTCGGGCTGACCAGATCAGCGATGTGACTTGCACCCCGCCAACATGAGGGCATCTTGCGACCCCGGAGCGGCTACAGTTATCATCACTTTGCGCCCAGAGATGGTGGCAGAGCACTATATCGTGACGATCATCACTATCCGAACATCAACCTTGGCCTGCTTCGAGTATCAGTCTCGGGGTCGATATCAGGCAAGGGCCCATACCACAGCCCACACGTTTGAAAAAGACGCCACAACAAGTTCTTCAGATGATCTGGCAATGCCTTTCAATGAATGGATCCATACTGCCCAGCAAAAGCACCGCGAAAAGGTCCGTCGAAACATTGCCAGGCTGGCAAGCTGGGGTCGGCACGGCGATGCCAGTTGCCGATATGACCTGAAAAAGCGGCACCGATTGATCTTTTGCGGCTTAAAATCCATCCGCGGAATTCGAGCCGGACCGCAATTCGAGCCGGAACCGAGCCTCCTCACACGTTCTTGCAAGCTTTCGGCCCCTGTATTCGAATGGATGACGATAGGGCCCCTCGGTGCCAATGCCTACAATGCCGTCTGGATCTGCAATCCTTCGGGGCGGTGTTAGGCCAGACATTGGGTCAAGCTTCAATGCAGAAACATATAAAAAGCTCAAGGTAGGCGCTGCAGAATCTCATATATCATTCTCAATCCAATGGCATTACCATCTCACACGATGTCTCACTACGTAACAACCCACAATTCCAGCGGCGAGGCGACTTTCTCTGCCAAGATCTCGCCTTCGCAAGCAGAAATCCAGACCCCATTTGGCACCCAAAACATCCTTTTCACAACATGGAACTCTCCCATCAACCTCAGCACCGAAGCAGATATCGACCAATACAGCAAAGACCGGTCCGAAGGTCTGGGCCACAAGATCTGCCCCGAGAACGGCAGCGCGGCTGCTATCATCAGCCTGCCGCCCAAGGCAGAGTCTCCATTCCATCGGACTATGACGCTTGATGTGATCTATATCCTCGAAGGCTCACTAGAGCTGCATCTGGACTCTGGCGAGAAGCGGACTTTGAAGGCAGGTGACAGTGTGGTGCAGCGGGCTGGTATGCACAAGTGGGTCAATGTATCGGAGAACGATGGGTGGGCGAAGATGCTTGGGTTCACGCAACCTGTTGTTGATCCCGTTGAAGTAGGTGGCAAGAAACTTGGGACGGAGTTCGTGATGCCTAGGCAATAGCATTAGTTGAGCAAACGAGTATGACTTTCGGTCGGCATACCAGCGACTTTACTCAATCTAAGGTGTATAAGGTTTGGCTGTATCCGTAGATGTCCGGACTCAGCACCGATCCCTTTTTGTGACGACATCCAACGTCTCCTGCTTTAATAGTACAACACATTCATCGAATATGCCAGGCAAAACACTAGTAGTCCTCGGCTCTGGCCCTGGCATTGGCACAGCAGTCGCCAGTAACTTTTCCGTCAGAGGCTTCACGCATGTCGCTTTGGTCTCCCGCGACAGCGCTCGCTTAAAGCAGGATCAAGACAAAGTGCTCGATACCGTTCAAGAGCGAGGCTATTCGTGTCAAGTCAAGACCTGGACCTGCGATCTCGCGAACTTTGAGCAGTTGGACAAAACGCTTAAAGAGGTCGAAGGTTTCGGGACTTTGGAGTGTGTGCTTTTCAACGCAGCGAGGGTGGCGGGAGGGCGCCCTCTCGAAGAGAAGATTGAGGATATTGAGCAGGACTTCAGAGTAAGTACTCTCTTGACTGCATTGGAGAGAACAGCTGTAGCTAAACTTGCCAATACAGTTGACGAACTTGGCCCTCTACAAAACGGCTCAATGGGCTCTCCCGCTTCTCCAGCAGAAGAGCGGAGCCGACGACTCGCCTTTGTTCTTCGTCACAAGCACGACGCAACTCTACAAGGAGCCGGTTCCGGATCTCGTCTCTCTATCGATGGTCAAATCGGCGCAGCGGGCGCTCGTGTTGTCGTTGCACGCTAAGTTCGGAGAGAAGGTGCATGTGGCGTTGTTGAGTGTAGGAGGTGTCGTCTCGCCCGAAGCGAAGAATTTGAGTCCGGAAAATATTGCTGACAAGGCTTGGGAGCTGTATAAGCAGCCTAAGGCGAGCTGGAAGAGGGAGATGGAGATTCATGAGTAGGGTGTGCGATGGACGCAGGTTGTGGTAGTGGCTATCGTGTTAGATGGGAGTTGACAGGTAATTCCATTGCCCCATTTGCCCGGGACTATATAGAAGCTTCTACGGCATGTAATATGGTACCATCTTACCCATGAGTTTGCTACGCCTACCTACTTCAATACAACATATATATATAAGCAATACTACTACCATCTCTGCTATCTACTTGTCCAACACTTACTAAGCACTTTCACATGCAACACAGCTAGTCTATATTCGATTAGCTATGACGTGCAGTTAGCCTTTCCGTTTTAGGCTTAGAGCCTAGAAGCTTTCTTCCACCCTCTATCCTACCTCAGGCCTTTCTTTTTCTATACCGAAACTCAACCTTGCGATATAACTTTCGAACTTTCGAACTCTCGAACCCTCCAACTCCACACCCACCTACATTATAACACCTCCTCACCTTACTACAATCTACAGTTAGCGTGTCCGCCTTGACTACTATTGAAACTTTAAGTTGCTGACACTACTATAGTACAACTCCACCGCCACTCCACAATGGCAACCACCACTCCCACTACCGCTCCCACCCCAACACAAGCCATTACCTGGACTCCTACTATGGATCGAGAGCTCCTACTACACGTACTCGGTCGGGACATTCATCCCGCGATGTATAGTACGATTGCTGCGTCCTTCTCGGGTAAGTTCTCGACGTACGAGCTATTGCGGCAGATATAGATAGCGTATTAACATATTCGCGCAACAGAGAACCCGACCACGAGCCAGGTATAGCAACGCCTGACGGCCCTCCGAGTCCAGCAACTACAGGTTCTGGGTACAGCTGGGCTTGCGGCACCATATACCGTCATCCAGTAGTTGCGGATGCGTAAGGCAGCTGATCGATCGGATGGCATGACGAATGCAAACAGAATCGTAAAATAGCCGCCACGACGCAGAGTGAACCAGCCAGGAAAAACAGCTGCAAGGTCTATGCCTGCGACGACGGCGTTGGAAGCGATGACGATGCCGTATTGGGAGATGATGAATGCGAGACTGGCGAAAGCCACACCTGCTCGTGCGCTCGAGGTGTTCTCATACTTCCGCACGGTTCGAGGAAGATATATGGACTATGCCACACTGTCAGTTGTGTCAATGGTAACGAGGATGCTTTGGACTCACCTCCATGGCAGCTCTTCCAGCTGGGGATATAGCGTGTAAGCACACGAAGTGCAGATGATGCCGATGCAAGTGACGATAATCGCCCCAGCCGGTACCATTGCCATCTGTGCAAAGACTTGGTCTCCGGGCTTGCGGGCGTAGCGGGTGTAATCGCTCTGAGACCACATATGGGTGGCTATGCCGCCCACGGTGAATGTTACGGCAGTAACGAACGCCCATCCGAGATCTCCTCCCTTCGCTGGTTCAACACCGATGGCTCTGCTAGTATCGTGCAGAAGAGCTCCACCGCCTCCAGCACGAACAGTCGACCATATGAGGAGCACAAACACGGTTGTCGCCACGAATGTAGATGCGAACAGAAACGGCTTTTGGTAGCGCTCTGGATTCCACCACATCAACGGGAGGCACGAGAGGATGAACAACAAGAAGCTGACGAAGTCGCTAACTTGCATCGTGCCACCAGCTAGCGGTGTATCGAGACCAGCGAAAGATGGCCAAAGGCAGGTTAAGAAAACCTTCAGACATTGGCCGCCGTACCATGTGTTCGTGGCCATCCAGACGAAAGACAAGAACACCCGCAAGGCCATGGGTACAAAATAGCCGTGGACGCCCCATATCTGTCTCATCCACTGAGGCCATGCAATGTGCCACTTTGCTCCTGGGTGACCCATGAGCACGCAGGAGATTGCGGAGACGATATATCTGATGATGATGGCCAGCATAGCCTGCCAGACGTTCAAGCCCAACGATAGGATCGCAGATCCGGTAGTCCAGCCACCAACGTTGAAGGATCCAGTCACCATCCAGAGGCCCATGAAACTCCATGGTCCATAAGTGCGGCGCGATGCTGGTAATGGCCGGGTATCTTTGGTGATGTATGTCTGATCGTTACCGCCGTCATCACGCTGTACTTCGATCATGCGCGCGAGGCGACGAAAAGTTGTCGTCATGGCTGCGGTCGAGTGAAGCAGACGTCTGTCTTGCTTGTGAAGGATAAGATCGGGTTGGGAAACTCCACGTGCTCAACATGTCCCGGTATATATGTTTCTTCTATCATTGGGCCAAGTGCCATCGCAAATGTGTTATCGCCAGTGATAAGACATCGGATGTCTTTCTCCATGTTACTTCGTGATCGGTAGTTACGGTGCACATGGCATCCACGTGTAAGTCTCCACACCCGATAGCTGTGATAGCGACCAGTTTATCAGTTTAACAGCTGGCCGGTGGATAATCTTCTGCGCTAGATAGCGGCCAGTTTAGCAGTTCAACAGCTCGATGATATGCTGTGCTATCAGCAACACACAGTAATCATACCGTGTTTTGCGGTAGCATACTTCCGCAATAAACGGCCTGGATTTCCTGAATATTGGTCTCCAGTTCCTGGTGATATCCACGGCTAACGTGCTTCCCGGTTCTTCAGTTCTTCCGTTCACAGAGTCGGCTAGCCTGCTCGAGCGATTTGCGAGGCTGACATATATAGAAACCGCGCAGAACAAGCCAACGTTTCTGCAGCGCAGCCATCCAGCTGTTGATGTTCGTTCGACGTCGCTCGCACAAAAGAGAACTTAGGCTGCTGTTCTCGCGATCCAGCATCCTCTCGATCACTGCTTGATCCTGTGCAGAATACCTTGCCCACCATATCTCAAACCATCTCAGTTACTGAGATGCCCGCAACATCTGTCTTGCTGGACAACGGTCAGACATTCCGCTATGTGTCTAACGAGCCGACTTCTTTGGACTCGATTTCAGTCATCGACGTCGCGGGCATCTACAGCTCGAAGCTCGAGGATCGCAAAGCTGTCGCTGAACAGATTCGGGAAGCGTCGCACAACATCGGCTTCTTTTACATGATCAACCATGTCAATTTCCGATCGTTATCTCAGCCTCTTGGCGACGTTTGCTAACATATTCGCAGGGTATCGACTCTCGTTGTGCCAATGTTGCTCTCCACGAAGCGAAGAGGTTCTTCCAGTTGCCAGAAGAAGACAAGATGGAGGTCGTCGTTGGCACCGTGCCGGGAGAGTACGTTGGGTTCCACCCGATGGAACACTATAACCGAAACAGGCTGAAGCACAGAGGTACTGCATCGTGTTCAGCTCGCTCGCTACTGGTGTCAAAGACTGACAAATGTCTCATAGATCTCATGGAAGCGTTCAACTTTGCATACGATGCATCTCAGGACCCCGAAGCCGTTGACAGTAGCGAGCCATCATTGAGCATATGGCCGTCGAGTGCTCCCGAGTTCAGGACAGCCATGTACGCATATCATACGCAGCTGCTGCAGCTTGCAAGGCGCCTGACCGGAATCTTTGCTTTGGCCCTGCACTTGCCAGAAGATTTCTTCGATGAGTACGTCAAGAACCCAGAGGCCGGGATGCGGGTCGTCCACTACCCGACCCAACAGAACTCCAGAGATGACCATTTAGGCATTGGTACGTCCCCACAATCCGACTATAAGACGAAAGACTGACGCATCGTTGCGTAGGCGCACACACCGATGTCGAGTGTTTCACATTCGTTACCCAAGATGACTGCGGAGGTCTCGAGGTGCTCAGTAAAGAGGGCAGCTGGATCAAGGCGGACCCGATACCAGGGGCGATGGTAGTGAACATCGCAGACTGCTTCATGAGGCAAACTAACGACTTTTTCGTCTCGACCATCCACAGGGTCATCAATCAGAGTGGAAAGGAGAGATATTCGGCACCGTTCTTCTTTGGATTCGACAAGTCCAAAGTTCTGGAGCCTGTGCCCACATGCGTCAGCGATGGGAATCCCATGAAGTATCCTATAATGACGGCAGGCGAGTACTACTCCTGGAGAACCAGCAAGAATAAGCAGAATGCTGCCATCAAGATAGCGTAGGAATAGGATATTGTCTGACGCGAACCAACTTCGTGCAAATCCGCCATAACCTAGGGTGCCTCCCAATCGAGTCCAGAGAATGCATCCTCGCGCAGCGTGGAGCCATAGACTGGATCTATAGAAGAAGTCATTTCCAGCAGCCATAGCGGGACATCAACGTTGTCTTCGGACAGCAGGCTGAAGTCTTCGATTGTCAGGGCATTGTTCTCGATGGTCGAAGTAGCACGAAAGCCGTGCAATGCGACGGGCGTACTTTCGGGGCTCGTCTGCATGATTTTGAGCTGTTTTTTCAGGTTTTCGAGTGTCTCGATCGCATCCTCATTGCCACTCTTCACCGAAGTAAAGAGCGCAACAATCGCATCAATCAGCTCAGCAAAGCTTTCCTCTGCCTCTCGAGGAACGTGTTCTTTGCTTGCAAGCTGGTTCAAGATGAAGACAACGCCGGTCAATTTCTCCAGCAGTGGCGAGCCCATGGCACGGAGGTAATCGAGCGGCACTGCCTCCATGCTTTGGACCATGTCTCTTGCGGTCTCGAGGATATCATGGAATGAATGTCGTTGCAGGACTAGCTTCGTGATTCGTACCAGATGCACCGTGGCAAGAATGTGAGTTGCTTGAAAGCCACAGCGGTTCCTGCCGCTGTCTGTTGACCGATCGTAGACGTGGAGAAATTGAGCATGTAGTTCCCGCTGTATCGTGTCAAGCTTGTCGAGACAATCATTTGTCGCGAGCGGAGGGCTCATCAAGGTGTGCGCCCGCCGCGATGTATTCCTCATGCGTAGTTGCACGAGCACGTTCTCCAGTAGCCTGTACAGATCGTTTGTGAGATTCCAGCCAGAAGACCAGTCCTAGAACAGACCGTCCCTGCCCGATACAAATGCTGGATGATGGCTGCCTTCGGGGTAGCCGACGTTGCATTGCGCTTCTGGAGTGCGGATGATCTGTCCAGTAACGCAGGCCATATGCACTTCCAGTCTATAGAACACCCAAAACAGCCGTTTGCGCATCTCACGGTCGCATCCGTTTAACTGAGCAGGCCACTTTGATTCGTCATGGAGACTCCGGACACCACAGATCCCGTGCCAGAGAGCTAGGTACCTGTGCGTTAAGGAGTAATTCTTGGACTGTATTCCAAGCAGCGCCAGAAAACCGTAAGCTCTGACGATCTCGAGGTCATGCTGCTGGTAGAAATCCACAGGTGTCGACTCCACCGCGTCGTAAACCAGCTTCTCAGCGAGGTCATCGGAATGGTCTGGCATGACTGCGTCTTTGAATAAGGCGCCTTTACGTACATGGTGCATGCTCAGTGCACACATGGTGGTGAGGCTCGTCCATTCTGGCTGCGTGCTTGGAAAGGAGCCGTCCTTCCAGCGGATCCATAGTTCGCGCTCACAGTACAGCGGGAAAACCGGGTGTACGCTGTTAAGGTAGACTTCCAGTAGTAGAGCAACAAGATCTCGATGGAGTGCTTCCGCTCCCCTCGGTCTGTCTGTTTGGCTCAGACTCTGTGGACCAAGAAGCTTCTTCGTTTCGGAAACCGTTGCTGAATCAACTCGATCCTGAGCCTCATCTCGCATATCGGCCGACGGTTTACTGGAACGAGGTTTCGTTCCCCGCCGCTTCGCCTCCCTCGTGCGCGTACACGTCTGCCCATGCTCCAAACACGTCAAGCAGCTCCCCACACCCCCACCCACCCTCTGCTCGCCCACAGAAGCATTCCTGCACTTCAAACCCCGCCGATGGCAGAAATCACAAGCATAGCTAGTCCTCTGCCGCTTCACCGCCCGCTCCGAGGACGGCATGTCCGCCTCCTCGCCACAGGACCTCTCACGGACCAGAAAGAAGCGGGACCGCACATCCCACCTTCGCTGTGAGCAGACGCAGACGGTTTTGTTTCGAGGCTAAGAGGCTAAGAGGGTACACCTACGGCAATATCTCCATCCGTTGATGCTGTAACCGCTGGCAGGTCTTCGCGATGGGAACGGAACGTACTCGGTACGGAGGACGTTAATCGAGCATTCGGTGTTAGTTTTCTTTTGGAGATGCTGGAAGCCGTCGATCTGAACCAAAGAGAATACAAATATTGGAGGGGGGTAAAGAGGACGGACGAGCGAGGGGAGTATTGTTTCGATGTAAAGTTATCCTTCGAGGTCCACAGAACGCTAAACCACTTTAGGCGCCAATATCGGCGCTGACAACAGAAGATAAGAGTCAAATGGGAATCTGTCGGTATAGTTCTGAGAGCTATCATTCCTGGCTACTACTTTGAAGTCATCTACTTTCCACATAGCCAGCCAAAGCACGATCTCAGCAGGTTATATCTGATTGCTCTCCACTTGAGCGCCAAAGACCCGCTCGCAGCCACGGCGTAGGGCAGAATCTCAAGCCAGACCCGATGTGCCTGCATAACACTTCCTCAAATGGCTTGCTCGATCGTACACTCACCCACTCGTCCACTCTCATCTGCTCGCAGGCTCGCTCAATTGCTCGATGCGAGTAAGAGAGAGAGCACTACCGCTTCTTCACCCCCTTCGCCTTACCCCTCCGATCCTCCTCCTCCCCCCCACCCT